>Ga0105044_10000043_pt1 | contig 115719 bp, 100 predicted proteins | sample MAT01_FD_78092 | JGI IMG/M metagenome (GOLD analysis project Ga0105044, IMG submission 78092) | Freshwater microbial communities from Lake Fryxell liftoff mats and glacier meltwater in Antarctica - MAT-01 | ecosystem: Environmental > Aquatic > Freshwater > Ice > Liftoff microbial mat | place...
CTCGCACGGCTGAATCCTTATCGCTAGCCAGTGTGTCTAAAGTTGTAGCGCTTATGCGCTTGTTCGATGCTAAGGATTCTCTTACATGCACGTGCGGGTCATTAGCAAGCATCTTCTGCGTAGGTTCGTCCATTATGGCAGATCCAGCCAGAGCTGCCCGGACCGACGGACTGGTATCTTTTGCCAGTGCTGCTTTAGTAGCGAGATCTATATTGCGGTTTCTAGCGACGCACTCTCGCACGGTCGGATCTTGGTCATTGGCCAGGTTCCGCAACTGCACGGGGCTTGTTTTAGGGTCCTGGGCGGCGAATCGTCTGGCCTGTACATCGTCCACCGAATTGTCAATCTTATCCAGAGCCTTCACAGTGGAGTCGGAAGGTTTGCCTACCGTCCGTTGTTGGAATGGGTCGTCAAAAGTGAGCACACCGGATGTAGGATCTTGCTTAATTTGAATTTTGTCAGTGTGTTTCGTATTAAGGTATTGTGGAATATTTTTCCAGACATCAGCTGAGATTTCTCTGAGTTTATTGTTAGTAATTTCCAACGCTGGTGTAGTCTTGTCAAAAATTTCGGTTGTGGTCCGTGCGCCTTGCATAATCTGCACCTCTGTGAATTTCTTGTCGTTTGTAGATGACGAACACTGCGGTCTGCCTACGAGAACAAATCTAGCGCAGAGTTGTCACAGAGCTGTGATTGATTTGTCACCGAAATATAACCGAATGTTTTTAGCCCCAGTTCGATTCTTACACCAGGTATTTTAGATTTTTCGCTGCAACTCTCATCGCCGCTTTATACTATATAATGTCGTCAAAGCACCGGTGGTGGTGGAGCAATGAATCACTTATAGCGATTCATTGCTCCACCGTTCTAAGTTCGATTCACTCAGTCAAGCGCACAGTCAGGTCGCCTGGGTGACCAGACGAACAGGGACCTAGACTAGATATAGCAATCAGGCCCGTCCTCATCACGTGGCCTCTGCTCAGCCTGTTTCAAATCACAATCTTTTTGGCATTGACAGCAGCACCCTGCATTTTTAGGAGAAGTCGTATCGGCATTGGGCATGAGCATCTCCAGCAGAACCACAAGAAAAACGTGAGGCCGTGCTCCCCGATTAGAGGTTACTTGATTCACTGTGCACATTTTTATCTCCTTAAAAAAGTTGATGAAATGATCTTGATCCCCCAGATAGAATTCTGCGCCACACCTGTACCACCGCCAATGGTGCCTGAAGAATTTAATTAAAAGTCAATGTGGCCTGCTGTTTGGCGGTTAGCCCCGCGTCACACCTAAGCTGTTTTTCACTTCGAGAAATCTGAAGGAGCTGGGAAGCTCAGGAAAGTTGGTGATGTTTGGGAGGTGACCAAGTCTAAGTGCGGTGAGTGAGCTGGGCAGCTGCGGCAGACCTGTAATCTCTGGTGGGCAGCCGCTGAGCGCGAGATATCTCAGGTTAGGATTCTCGCTGAAATATGCTGAAATCTCTTCTTCCGTTTTGAAGTACATGGGTTTGTATCCTTTCAAATCAGAGTTCAATGCCTGGGCATCCTTTTACATAGAGAAATTTGATCGAGCTAGGCAAGTCCGGCAAGCATTTGATACTGTTGCAATTCTCCAGCTTGAGCAATTCTAAAGCCCTAGGTAGGCGAGGAATAATATTTATTCCAGGACAGGAGCGGATCGTAAGGCCGGTAAGAGAGTCGGGCAGTCTTTCAATGCCTGTTAGACCCTCGCAATTCTTGATTTCAAGGTCGGTGAGAGAGTTTGGCAGTCGAGGAAGACTGGTGATGCCGGGGCTGTATTCGATGCAGAGTCGCTTCAGCACTTTGGGCAACTCTGGTACGTCATTGATGCCGACGCAGCAAGTGATCTGAAGAGAAGCGAGAGCCGCCGGTAAGGGAGGTAATTCCTCGATGCCTGGGCAGTCAGAGATTTCTATTTTAGTGACGTTGCCTGAAAACTGCACCAGATTGTTGATGGCTGGGCAGTCTCTGATTATCAGTTCGTTGAGTGCGTTGGGCAGCGGCGGCAGGCCGGCGATTGCCGGGCATTGAGTAATCCAGATCTGCTTGCTTGACTCTGGTAACGGCGGCAGCGTTACTATGCTTGAATTAACGCTGAGCCAGAGCTTGATCAAACTATTTGGAAGTGGTGGCAGACTTTTAAGCTCGGAACACCGTTGTAGTAGAAGTAGCTGTAGTGCGGGGGGCAGCTGCGGCAGGTTTCTAATGCCTAAACTGCGAAGGTTAAGATCGACGAGAGAAGCAGGCAGCTCTGGCAGTTTGGTCATAAACGGGCAGTCGTAAACACTCAGAGCGGTTAGCAAGCCGGGCAGTAGTGGCAAGCTTGTAATTTCCGGGCAGTTGAAGACAAACAGTTCTCTCAAGCTATTTGGAAGTGGTGGCAGACTTGTGATGCTCGGGCAATGTGCAATCGTTAGGCTTGCCAGAGATTCTGGTAGGAGCGGTAAGCGAGTGATCGCCGGGCTGTGTTCGACCAAGAGACTGTTAGCATAGGGGTTCATTCTCAGGTAGGCGGCAAGCGCTTTGTTCGACTGGAAATACATTGCATAATCCTTTCGACAAAATGTTTCTAGTGAGATTTCGGCCAGTGATGTGAGCTTCGTGCCTCTACTGAATTACCGGCACATTTCCGGCTTGCTCGGCGGATAGCACGGTGACTGAAACGATTGCGCCAAGTGAAATCTGTTTCCTACAGATAGGGCAAGTGATGAAACCAGAATGCCAATAGTCAATTTCCAGCGTCACACCACACGACAGTTTTGCCTCAATTTTGAGGTCTGAGTCAACCCAATCAATATAGGCGCGAGGTCCCATTTGAGTGGGTTCAGGCTCAGCCGGAACGACGCCACCGGTAATAGGTAATACCAGCATGTCGTCGTTCAATTGCAACACTCTGTCGCAGGAGGGACACTCAACATGCTGCGGCGAGCCGCAGCCATAGTCAGTGTCGTATGCAAACGTATCACCGCATGCGCACGTAACAGTGGCAGAGATGACTTCGGATTGTTCCCAGAGGACCTTGACCGTAAAGGTACACGTTAGGCGACTTTTGTTCGTGGTATTCATCTGAGTTCCTTTATTGCTTGAGGTTAAAGTTGGACAGGATTGCTTCGTGGTAAATAGACTGCATGTCAGGGACAAAGAGTCTGGATCTGTGCCTTACCGAATCTGTATAATCGGCTTTCCGAGCCTCAACAAGTGGCTGGTGATGCCGGGGCAGTTGTCGACCAGCAGATCGATCAAGGTGTTCGGCAGAGCCGGCAGGCTCGTCAGGGCACCGCACGTGCTGATTTTCAGAAAAGTCAACGTGCTCGGCAGCGCTGGTAGGCTGGTGATCCCTGCGCAGTTGTGGACCCAGAGACGGGTCAGCGAGCTGGGCAGCTGTGGCAAAGTGGTGAGCCCGGGGCAGTTGTCTACCAAGAGATAGGTCAGCGACCTCGGCAGCCGCGGCAGCCTGCTAATGCCAAGACAGTTGGTAAGCACGAGCTCAGTCAAATTCGCATTCGCCCTTAGATGGGCGGCGATGTCCTTAGTCGATGCGAAGTACATGTATGTTTACTTCCATTTTAACTTGATTGTTGCTGGCGATTCAGCGAACTCTTCATTTGCAGTAGAAAGACACGAACATCCAGCGAGCCACTACAGACAGTGGCGTCGCTAAAGACCCGTAATCAGCTTGTTACCGAGAAGTGCCGCAAACTAGGCGTTGGCAAGTTGCGTTATCAATAGACTAACTGCGCTTGTTCTAACCAAAGTCTAACCAGCTCTCGTGAGCTGGCTAAATCGTTGCTGGAAATCAAGGACAATCATTCTTGCCGGGAGAAACTGAAACAAGTGATACAACTGAAACAAGTGTGCCGCATTTGCTCCGCTGTCTTGAGCATTGATGCGTCATCCGTTATGGTGACAATCTTGCGTATGAGTTACATTCAGAAGTAAGCGTTGCTGTGCATTTCTATACAACCGAAGTTGTGTAGAAATTCTGTTTTGTGAAAGGGTGGAGTTGTTTGTGGCAGGTCTCGATGTCGGTTTAGATGGAATTGAATATCTCACTCTAAGCTAAGTGGCAGAGACGTGCGCAAGCCTTCGGATTGATAAATTTGCCTGCGCGGCGAATTTGAGCATTGCAGGGCTGTATTGCCTGTGACTGAGTTGTAACCTGTTTGTGGCATTCTAAAAGTTGGCCACGTCAGCGGTATTACTAAGCTAATTGCGCTGGTTCTAACCAAAGTCTAACCAAGTGGCGTGAACCTGCGATAGGCAAGAATGTCAATTAGACTTAGTAGACTGATTGTTCTAGCGGTCAGCTAAAGGAATGGTAAAAATGAAGGTGCTTCCTTCGCCGACTACACTTTCTGCCCAAATTTTTCCGCCGTGCAGCTCTACCATTTCTTTGCAGATTGCTAGCCCCAGACCCGAGCCGCCTTTGAGTTTTGCTACGTGCGAACTGGCTTGTAAAAAACGCACGAAAATAGATTCAAGTTGTTCAGGCGCAATGCCAGGGCCCTGGTCTGAGACCGAAACATGGGCGAAGTTATTTTTGCTCTGGGTCTTAATTGATATAGTTCTGCCTCGGGGTGAAAATTTTATGGCGTTGGATACGAGGTTGTAAACGACTCTCTGCATGCGCTCTCGATCAGCGTTGACAACCAATGCTGTCGTCTCAAAGGCAATCTTCACACCCATCTCTTCGGCAAATCCTAGAATCAATTCTTCGCACTCAGTCAGTAAGTCTTTTAGCTCAATTGGGGCTCGCTCAAGGTCCATCTGACCTGATTTGATTTTTTCCATGTCTAACAAATCGTTGATCAGGCTAATCATTCGATCTGCATTCAATCTCGCTCTATTTACGTAGACAGCTGCTTTGTCTTCTATTTTGCCGAGGGCGCCGCCGTTGAGCAAATCTAAGACATTGGATATAGTCGACAGTGGTGTTCTCAAATCGTGGCTGATCATGGCTGTAACTTCTTCTTTGAGTCGTTGAGCTTCCTTGAAAGCACTGACATCGTGCAAAACGCAGAAATATAGGTCACTATCTTTTGACCAGTATGCGGACCAAAGCACCACTCGATAGGTTCCAGTGGCGTGCAGAAGTTCGAATTCTAAAGGGTTGAGGAACTCGTTTTGTTTGAGTTCTTGCATATAGTCAAGCACTCTGGCCACTGTCGCGCTCTTCACGCGATCGATCAGATAGAGACCTAATAGCTCCTCCTCTGGAATGCCTAAGATATCTTCGCTAGCTGGATTGGCCGCAACGAAACGACCGTTGGCATCAAGTGAAAAAATGAGATCGCGTGCGTTTTCAACAATGGCGCGCTCTTTGCGCTGAGCGTTTCGCAATTCGCGTGCCATTTCGTGAAATGTATGATCGACCTGAGCGATTTCATCATTACCGCTTAATATTGCGGTGAGAGGCCTGTTGCTGGCCAGCCTAATGGTATTGTCGCGCAATTTGCTCAGTCTTAGGGTCACGCCTTTGGTTAGTAACACGGCTAACGTTGCGGTCAAGATTGCGTTAGCAATTCCTCCAACAAGCATAAGGTCGGTGGCTTGTTTGCGAAAATTAGATTGCATTTTAATTGACTGATCGGCATAGCGTTTTTCTGCTAGTCCAAGAGCGGTCATTTCGTCCGGCACTACTGCCGGCAGTAGCCGGCGAATCTCCTTCCAGAGACGTTTTCTGGATTGCTTTTCATCTGGGCCGCCGCGTTCCCGATTACTTTTCAGTTGCTGTAAAGCTGCCAATGCATCAAACGCTGCCCGCTCAGACTTAACAACAGTGCCATTCTTTGTTGCATCATTGTCAGTTAGAGCTTTTAGTTTTTCATAGTCACTTGTTAGTTGATTGATCAGTGATTGATACTGTCCGTTTGCCAGCGAGACGTCTTTGATAGATTGCTCTGCACCATAAGTAGAGATTACCTCCATTGCGTGATTGCCCATACGATTGACGGCATCGGCCAGTTCTCTGGCTCTTTCGGTACGGATCAGCTGTTGCTCTGCCTGCTCCTGTAGTTTCCAGAGTGCGGTCAGTAAACCTAGCTGAAAGAGCAATGGCATGGTAACGATAAGTACTACTTTGAATGACAGTGAAGACGTTTTCATGCCGGTATAAGTTTAAGCCTATATATGCGAGACTGTTAGAGATTTGGGTTTGTTTCCGGGAGCTTTTTGCGAGTTGTGCCTAAAATTCTGTTAGTAGAAGATGACCTGGATTTGTCAGCAACTATTGTACTGGCATTGAAAGCGGAGATGCATGTCATAGATGCAGTCTATCGTGGAGATGACGCGCTGCATATGCTGGCAATCAATCAGTATGACGTGATTGTGCTTGATCTAGAATTGCCTGAGGTGAATGGCCTTGAAATTCTAAGACGTTTTCGATCTAAAGGCGGGGTCACTCCTATTATTATTCTGACTGGTCAAAACCACATAAATGAAAAAGAGGCAGGTTTGGATGCTGGTGCTGATGACTATCAGACCAAGCCCTTTTCGGTCAGGGAGCTCTCAGCCCGGATCAGGGCATTGCTTCGACGGCCCGCTGCCGTAGTTACCAATGTGCTAATTATTGACGACATTACAATTGATCGTGTTGGTAGCTCGGTGACTAAGGCCGGTGTTGAGATTAGGCTCAAACCTTGTGATTTCGCTCTTCTCGAATTTTTTATGCGGCATCCTGGCGAAGTTTTTTCAACACAAACACTCTTAGATAGAGTCTGGCAATCAGATTCAGATGGAACGCCGGAAGGGCTCAGAACTGCAATTAGTCGAATTAGAAAGGCTTTAGATCCAGATGACGCTGAGTTATCGATGATTGAAAATCTGCCTAAATTTGGTTATCGATTACGGTCTAAGGGGAAGCGTTAACCAATGCACCATCCGCCTATTTTCGCCCTATCTCACCCATGCGGCCTTCTTGATAGTCGCTCACGGCTTCTCGTATTTCAGCCGGGTGATTCATCACAAACGGGCCGTAACGGGCGATCGGTTCATTTAACGGTTGCCCGGCTAAAAGCAACAGACTGAGTGCTTTGTCGCCCGCCGCAGTAAAGCTGACACTTTCGTCATCGTTGGCAAAAATCACCAGTTGATCACTGCCGGCCTCTTGACCGGCAAAATTTCCTTGCCCTTCAATTACATAAGCCAGAGCCGTCTGGCCAGGCGGAACCTGTTGCTCAAAACTTGCCCCCGGCTGTAAAATCACATGTAAATAAAGAATGGGAATGCGCGTGGCAATCACCGCTTTCTTGCCCATGGAGCTGCCGGCAATTACTTTCACCCAAACGCTTTTGTCTGCGCTTTCATAAACAGGAATATTGGCCGATGGTGTATCTTGATAGCGCGGGGCAATGAGCTTATCGCTCTTAGGCAGGTTAATCCAGAGTTGAAAGCCGTTCAATCTGCCGCCTTTTTTGCGGAAATTTTCTTCGGGCATTTTAGAATGTACAAGGCCTGCACCGGCGGTCATCCACTGCACGTCTCCGGCTGCGATTATGCCCTTGTTACCGACTGAATCTTCGTGCTGCAAGGCGCCTTCGAGCATGTACGAGACTGTCTCGAAGCCACGGTGAGGGTGGTCAGGAAAGCCTGCAGCTTGACCTGGTGCATAGTCTACCGGGCCCATGTGGTCCAGCAATAAAAAGGGATCGATGTTGTCGAGGTTGTGTGTGGGGAATGGTCTGTGAACGGTTACGCCGGCGCCTTCCCTGGCTGTTGTGGCCGTAACTATTGCTTTTACTGATCTCATGATCGCCCCCTTAGTAAATTACTTTGATATCAAACTATTGCTATTGTAGCGACTCGAGATAGTTTGATGTCAAAGTAAATTATGTTACAATCAATAGAATGTCAAAACTCAAAGCAAAAAAAGCAGCAGGCGTCACTGGCGTTGATTTAGGTGCTGACAGCGAGACGGCACTCCATCTCTTTCGCGTCTTATTTAAGGCCAGTCGCGCCCTAGAGCAGCATTCTCTGCGGAGCACCGAGAAGCTCAGCATTTGCCCCAGCGATTTCTATATATTAGAAGCACTTTTGCACAAAGGCCCCATGGCCATGGGAATGATTGCCGGCAAAGTTTTGCTTACTCTAGGCTCTTTATCGGTGGCTATCGATCGTCTGGAAGAAAAAGGGTTGGTGGTTCGCCAATTCGATCCGGCTGACAAACGCACAAGGCTTATTCACCTAACGAAAGCAGGAGAAAAATTGGTTGCTGCTCATTTTAAAGGTCATGCCCAGGCTCTCACCGAAGCCATGTCTGGCTTGAGCCCGCAAGAGCAAAGTAGAGCCGCTCAACTGGTCAAAAAATTAGGTCTTGCGGCGGCGGCCAAATTGCAGAGTTAAATGTCAAAAATTACACATCTCATCCATCAGAATTTCTTCCTTCTGCTGCTGGCCGCTTACGCTCTGGCGGCCTTGTGGCCCACTCTCGGTCTCTGGCTGCGCAATGTGCAATTAGGACAGCTGCCCTGGCTCGACGGCACAGCTTTCAAACTGAGCTTGCCGTTGCTCATGCTTTCTTTTTTACTTTTTAACGCTGGCCTGGGCATAAAAGCACGGGAGCTGAAAGACATTTTGAAAAGACCGGCAGTAATTATTGTTGGTTTTCTCGCTAATTTAGCGGTGCCGATTTTGCTTGTGCTTTTGTTGAGAACGGCCATGCAACAATGGCACAATCTGGACGAATTGCAAAACCTTCTGGTGGGGCTCGCTCTAATAAGTTCGATGCCTATTGCCGGCTCCTCCGCCGCCTGGTCCCAAAACGCCAACGGCAATCTGACTTTGAGCCTGGGTCTGGTATTTCTTTCAACACTTTTAAGCCCACTCACTACGCCTCTAGTTCTAAATATTTTTGGATTTCTCACCACTGGTGATTATTCAGATGACTTGCATGAAATGGCTGCTCAGGGCACACATGCATTTATGACTTTTACCGTGGTGCTGCCGGCGGTACTCGGGATTGCAACCCATTTTCTGTTGGGTGAAAAACGCACTGCTGAAGCAAAACCGTTTTTAAAACTGAGCAATTTCATTGTGCTTCTACTGCTCAACTATGCCAATGCCGCAACCTCCCTGCCTGAAGCCTTCGCTAAGCCTGACTGGGACTACCTGTTCTTTATTTTTGTCACGACACTTGTCCTTTGTGCCACCGCTTTCAGTGCCGGCTGGGGCATTGCTCGTTTGCTTAAAGTTGATCTCTCTGAAAAGGCATCATTAATGTTTGGCCTGGGCATGAACAATAACGGCACGGGTCTCGTACTGGCTGCCACTGCCCTATCTGATCACCCTGGCGTGCTTCTACCTATGATTTTTTATACTCTCATTCAACAAGTGTTTGCCGCGATTGTCGATTGTAAAGTTTTCAAAGCGGAAAACTGAGATCAACATGCTTTTACCTAAACGTCACCCGTTCACTTTATTAAGTGACACGGTGGCTCGTCTTTGACTGGTGCGCTGCTCTAGATTGAGAACAGACAACTGGAGGCGAACTATGCAAGTGCGTGACGAATCAATGCAATTGGAAAATAAAATCGGGCTGTTCTGGTTGAACAGATTGGGCATCGGAGCGCTCGTGCTCGGCTTTGCTTTCCTAATGATGTACTCCATGCAGCAAATGGGGCCAATGGTTAAAATTGCCCTTGGTCTAATTGTCTCAGTTGCTCTGATGATTGGCGGCGAGCTGATGGGCAGGCATGAACATCGCCGCTGGTTCGGTCATGGCCTGGCCGCCGGCGGCTGGTCGCTGGCCTATTTCGTTACTTATGCGGCTTATTACATACCAGAAGCGCAAGTCATTTATTCTCTACCTGTTGAAACTTTTCTGCTCATGGGTGTAGCTGTAGGCTCGCTCGGATGGTCGGTGCGTGCTCGTTCGGAGCCGCTGGCTATTCTCTCTATGGCTTTAGCCGGGGTCTCGATTTTGTTTAGCGAACCCAGTCTTGTGGCTGACAGTTCGTTTCTTATATTAGCGGTGCTGGCCTCATTTCTTGGTTATCGTCATGGCTGGAAAATGCTCTTTGCCTTCGCCGTCGGTGTGTGCTATTTCGGCCACTATTATTGTAGCCAGGGTCTTTTGCACAGCGCTCATGCTGCGACAGATCCGCTGCTCTCGGCAATCTTCATCGCTTGCATCTGGCTCTCATTCTCCATTGGCCTCGGTTATTGCACCAAACTCGATCAAGCAAAAAATTCTTTTGTGATTTCAGTTTCGTACGCTAATGCCGCCCTCTTCGCCGGTGGGCTGTGCACTTTTGGCACCAGTCTCGATAAGAACGTAGTGGAGACAATACTGGCTGCCTCAGGTGCGGTTTATCTGGGAATGGCTAGATGGTTGCACAAGCGAGACTGCATGAGCCTTTCGAATGTGCACCTGCTGCTTGGTTTGTCGCTTTTGAATGGTGCCAAAGCCATGCGATTTACCGGCCTGGAAATGCTCAGCTTAGACATTATGCAAATCTGGCTGTTGATGGTACTGGGCATCAAAAACAATATTTCCGCCTTCAAATATTTTGCTTACTTTTTGCTGGCGGTCTTTGGGGCAAGCTGGTTTTATGAAAGCTCACGTTTTGTCGGGGATGCAGTTTGTGGATTTACCTGCTTCCCCTGCGATAAATTAGCTCTGGTAGCCGTAATAGCCTTCGCTCATGTGGCTTTCTTCAGTCGTAAAAATTACATACCATCGGGCCAAAATGAACCTTGTTTTGACTTCGGCAAAGGCAATATGGTTGTGAATGGGCATGAGAAAGCTTTTTATATATTCGCTAATTGCATGTATCTTTTTCTGATTCAACATCTTGTTTCTCATTCTGCTCTTTGCCTGGCCCTGGCTGTGCAATGCGCCATTTCAATGCATTTGGGATTGAAACTTAAAGATCAAATCTATTCTACGGTGGGCGTGGTCACGTTTGTTGCCTGTGCAGCAGCGTCGTTCCAGTATTATGACAGCTGGTCCGGTTTATTCACAGGGCTTGAAGTGGCGGTCTTTTACGCACTTTATTTTGTTTCGCGAAAAGAGCAAGCACTGGAATGTTTTGAAGCGGACTGCGTTAAACTTCTGGCGCCCAATGTGGCGACTGTGCTTCTTACTGTGCTTCTAATGAAAGAAATTAGCGGCACCTATTTGACATTTACTTTAGGTCTGGAAGGTCTGATTCTTATGATTGTCGCCTTCCTTGGCAAAGACAAATTATTGAGGTCTCATGCCTTTGCCGTAATATTCGTGCTGGTGGGTAAGCTGTTGCTTTTCGACCTGGCCAACCGCGGAACTTTAGAACGTATCGTCTCCTTTATTGGCGCCGGCGTTACTCTGCTGCTTTCCTCTTACGTTTACGCCTTAGGTACTGACGCCTTTAAGCCGAAACAGAGAGACGAGGACGAACCATTCGAACATTTTGAAGAAGCGGAGTTGCCGGATCTGACCCCAACCACACGCTCGGAATTACGTTTCTTTACTTAATGCAATTAGCGTTGCTGCCTTCGACATTTGCGGCATACCTCAATACTGAAGTTAGATAGGGCAGGTCAATGGAAAGCGCCATGGTCGAAAGTATTTTGATTTTGCAAGAACAAGGCAGTGAGCCTAACTACCCGGCTCAAGAGCTGGAGAATGCCGGCTATCGTGTAGTGACCGTTCCTAAATTATCTGTAGCCATAAGCTGGTTGAGTGTCAATGATCCTATTTTGATTGTGGTTCCGGTGCATTTGATCGATGACAATATATTTGATTTGCTGCGTTTTGTTAGAGATGATTTCCAACTACAAAATATCAAGATCATGCTTTATTGTGTCACCGATTCGCCTTTCACCATGGGCATGAGCAGCACCATTACTTCGGCAGCGAGGGCCATGGGTGCCAATGCCGTTTTAATTGGCCATAATTTTGTCAGCAAAGCTTTCTGGCAAACAGTGGGGCCATTATTGCCTGCGGTAGAAGGCCCTACCGGCGTTGAATCCTGAAAAAAGAGAGATCGACTCCATTTTGCTAAAGCAAATGATGGCCGAGCAAGAGATCAGCAATATCGAAATGTGATTTATGTCTTGGCTGCGTTGAGCCTGATTTCGATTTCCAGGCCATGAGGTTCTTTGTTGCGAATGACCAAGGTTCCCTGACAGGCGGTGACGCAAGATTTGACGATGGCCAGACCCAGACCAGCACCGCCATAACTGCGACTGCGAGAGGCCTCTGGTCTGAAAAATGGTTCGCCCAAATGTTTCAGTGATTCAGGCGGCACTCCCGGCCCTTGATCGGCAATGGTAATGATCACGTCATCGCCGCTGAGTACGCCTTTGACGGCTATTTTGATTTCTTTTCCGGCGTAGCGCACACTGTTGCGAAGCATGTTGCCGATGGCGCGCTCAAGTAGCATGTGATCTGCCAGAGGCACCACATTGTCGCTTATCTCTATTGAAATATTTTCGGTCATACCAAGCCGCGTAATGAGATTTTGTACCAGGGGCTTGAGCGGCACCGCCACCAGGTTTTGAACGGTGCCTTTAAGCTCGGCCTTCGAAAAGGCCAGCAGCTCACTAACAAGGCTGTTCATCTCAGTCACTTCTTCTTTGATGTCTTTGATCATGTTCAGCTGGTCAGGTGTAGACGAATCTTCAAGTAGTTCCAACGCCATTTGCAGCCTGGCGATAGGTGAGCAGAGTTCGTGCGAAATATCGCCCATCAAGCGCTTCTGGCCGGTGACAAAAACACTGATGCGCTCGGCCATAGAATTTACCGCTTCCGCCAACCGCCCCAGTTCGTCTTTGCCGCTGGTCGCAAGCCTGGTGTCGAAATGCCCTTCGGCAATTTCTTCGGTGGCTTTAGTTAGCGCGGTCAAGGCATTTGTTATCTGATAGATAAAAGGCAGCCAGAAAAGCAGCGATAAAATTAGCACCACTGCCAGCGCCAGCGCCACCATTTTTAAATCGACAAGCAAATTGCTCTGCCAGATATTTTCTGATAGAGCCAGCAGGGTCACCACTCGCGGCGGTTCGCCAGGCTGTGGATGGAGCATTAAATGAGTGCCAATCCAGAGGCCGTCAGGGGTAGTGGTGTGGAGCAAAAAGCGGCCTGGAGGTGGAGGCGGAGGCGGTCCTGGCGGCCCCGGTTGACCTGGAAAAGGTGGATGTGGCCCGCCAAAGCCCGGGCGGAAATTGGATCTTTCTTGCAGTTGGGGCGGCAAAGTGATTGCTTCACCGGCCAGCTGCTCGCCACGGGCATCGAACAAACTAAATTTGACCTGATAGATTTTGCCGTAATTATTGAGAATACTGGTCCAGTTTTCTTTCGGGGATAGACTGATTTGTTCGCCTATGGCACTGGCAGCTGTATCGATGCGGTTTCCGGCCGGACTTTTAAGCAGCGCTTCCCAGCCTACGCCAAATTCGGCATTGAAGGCGAAGAACAAAAGAGCCACAAATATGCCCAGATAGATGAGCATCAGGTAGAGAAATTTTAGAGCTAAACCGCGTTTATATGCCAGCAATAAATCTTTCATAGGCGGCCATCTGCCGGTTCAATCAACATATAACCGGCGGCACGCACGGTTCTAATGAAGCGTGGATTTTTTGGATCGTCTTGCAGTTTCTTGCGCAGAGCAGATATGTGCACATCTATAGTGCGATCAAAAATATCGAAGTGGCGTTCACGAATTTCGTTCAGTAACTGTTCGCGAGTTTTCACACGGTTTTTTGCCTGAGCTAGCACCACGAGCAAGTCAAATTCAACCGGTGTGAGAGTGAGAATCTCATTGTCTAGCGTGGCTTTGCGAGCGAGCAGATCTATTACCAGTGGGCCGACTTTGATTTCGGTTTTAAGGCTGGTTTCTACCGGCCGTGCGCGTCTTAATACGGCCCTCAAGCGCGCTAGAAGTTCGCGTGGCGAAAATGTCTTTGGCAAATAATCGTCGGCCCCGATCTCTAAACCAACGATGCGGTCGGTTTCGTCACCCAGGGCGGTGAGCATCAACACCGGAATTTGACTTTGTTCGCGCAACTTGCGCAACACCCCGTAACCGTCCATTCCGGGTAGCATGACGTCGAGAATGATGGCCTCAAATTTTGATTCGTCTTTAGAGAGAGACGCTGCCAGAGCTGCTTGCAAACCTGCCACTCCGTCGTGCACGGCAGTGACGTGATAACCATAACGAGTGAGGTAATCAGTAATGAGACGACAATACTTGATGTCGTCATCAATGATTAAGAGGCGCGTTCCCCTGCCTGTTTGTAAATCGCTAGCCGAATTGCCTTGATTGCTCACAACCGTTCCTTTAGATAGATCAATGGTAAACCATCGGTATTAAGGCTCCTTTACAAATGCTTTAATAATCCCTCTTTTCCCTCATAAATCCTTAACTGCCGTGAGCTTTGATAGAAGGGTAGCAACTTTAGTGGGTGGAAATTTATGAAAGCGATCAGGGCTTGTTACTTAGCAATTTTGGCCTGTGCCACAGCGAGCAGCGCATCATTAGCTCAATCACCTAATGAAGAAAGGTACAGGATGGAAGGACCTGTTGATGCACCACCGGCGATGCCCGGTGATCGAGGTGGTTGCCTCAATGGCAGCCAGGATAGAAAAGATGGGGGCCGGTCGTGTGGGGGCGGTGCTGGTGGTGGCTTTGGCGGACCCACCGGACACGGAGGACCCGGCGGTCATGGCGGCCGCGGAGGTCCTGGTGGCGGCCCGGATATGGCCTTTATGAAGAGTCTTCAACTGACAGACGCTCAGCGTGAGCAACTGCATGCCATTCACCAGCAAGAGCACCGAGCCGGCGCCACACGCCAGGCTGAAATTATGAAACTGCAGCATCAATTAATGGATGGAGTTTTCAGTGGCAATTTGGAAAAAAGCCGGGCACGGGCCTTGCAAACTCAAATCAACGCGCTAGAGAGCGTCGGTCGCAATGAACACGTGGCTTCAATGGTAGACAACAATGTCATATTTACACCGGAACAACGCAAGCTTATGCGCCAGCATATGCTTGAACAAGAGCCAGGCATGCAGGGCGGGCCTATGGGTGGCCCTGCAATGGGTGGACGTCAGCTGGGAGGCCCGGGTAGCCGTGAGCTATGAGGCCGCAGGTTCGTAAAACAATGGTTGCACCACTTGCAATCGGGCTTGGATTGGGCGGCTGGTTTGTCACTTTGATGTGGTTGGAAAAGCGGCGTCCGTTGCGACCTTCGGTTGAAGCCTTGCAGATTCTAGAACAGCCGCTGGTATTGCCACTTTGCCGATGGAAAGAAAACGGCTTGGTTTCTTGCCTAATTTCGTTCATAACCGGCTCATCTATTCGGTATTGTCTGTTTGCGCCTTAGATTACACGCTTTATCTCTGGCATGTGCTTGCCCATAAGGTTCCTTTCCTCTGGCGCTTTCACGTTGTCCACGATATCGATCTTGATCGGGCAATCACTTTTGATGGCGTCAATTCTGTTCCAGCACGCGAATGTACGCTTGCCCTGGTAATTAGAACGCAAGCTAGATCTATGGGTGGTAACACCACTCCAACTGGTCCAGCGGGCTTACTGTGTGGGACAGGTTCACGGAACCATTCGCCGTGACATTCCACCAGAAGCAATCACCTTTGGCGTTCCCGCCTATCGCAGTAAAGGCGAAGTGAAACTTACAAGAATGCTACTATTGCCATTCCACAAGCCCAAATATTGGCGGATGATGTGCGCTGGTGCTTGTCCACTTTGATGTATCCACGGTCATCAGTTTTGACGTTGGCATTGACAAGCTTGAGAGGCACCGTATTTGGTGTCTTGCCACTTGCCGCGAGAATTTCATCACAGACGACTTTGCGTTCGTTGCCACCAACTCCATGACGAAGCACGTGTTTTTGCCCCTCTTGGATGGTCACAGACTTCACTTCTTGCTCCAGTAAGATCTCAGCGCCTTCGGCCACCAATTGTTGATGAGCAAAAGCAGAGGCTGCTGGTTCTTCTTTGTTTAACAATGTTCGACCGTGATCGGCAAGCGTGACTTTTACTCCGAGCCGCAACATTAGTTGGGCGTACTCGACGCCAACGGGCCCACCGCCGAGAATCAGCATGGAGTCAGGCCTCCGTTCCAAATCAAGAATTGACTCATGAGTCAGACAGTGTGCGTTTATGGATGCGGCCTTGCCTATGATCACCTTGACACCATTTTGTTTTTCTACAGTCTCCACAGAATCATGATGACTGATTTTTTCTCGCGATGTGCGCATATGAGACATTGCTTTGGCGCACATCTGATCCGCATCAAACGCGGTAATGATAGTCAGTTGACGTGCGTGTAGATAAGCCATAGCTTATAAAAATAATGACAAAACATAAGCTGTGGCTTATACTATTTTTGTCAAAGTATAAGCTATAGGTTATGTGATATGGTTCGAAATGGCAGAGCGATTAATCTCAGAAGGCGTCAACTCGATAAGGCACTGGGACCGTCGACATTACTCTCGGACGTGCCAGTGCATAAAAATGGTTTGATTCGAGAAATTAGACAAGCGCTCGCAATGACTGCAAGCCAACTAGGCAGTCGGTTGGGAATTACTCAGCCGGCCGTAACTCAGCTCGAACTAAGCGAACAAGCCGGCACTATTTCACTAAATTCTCTAAGGAAAGTCGCAGACGAACTCGATTGCAGGCTGATCTATGCCTTGGTACCAAAGCGCTCATTAGAGACCGTTGTGGAGGAGCAAGCGAGAAAGGTGGCGTTAAATCTCGTCACTAAAGTCTCGCATTCCATGGCATTGGAGGATGAGAGTATATCTCCCGTAGAAAGAAGTCAGCGCGTGATTGAACTGGCGAACAAACTGGTAGCAGGCGCTAGGTCTGACATCTGGGATAGTAAACGGTGATGTTTGAAGCACCAACGGGCGCGACTCCGCTAGCTCCCGACACAATCGCAGGCTTGATTCCAGACCTTCACATGCGAAGCGAACTCGCTGAATTTGAGCAGTTGAACATCGAAAAAGCTACACAATGGTCCGAACGGAGTCGAACCTTGAAGAAAGACCTTTTGACCATCCACGGATTGAGACTATTGCATCAACGTATGTTTGATGATACTTGGAAGTGGGCGGGCGAATTCAGGCAATGCGAAACGAATATTGGAGTAGTGCCTTCTCAGATACAGGCTCACATTGCCCAGCTGCTCGGTAATATGCAATGGCAATTAGACAATCCGCCATTTGACTGGGACAGCCTAGCCGCAAGATTTCATCATCAATTGGTGTTCGTGCATCCGTTCCCAAACGGCAACGGGCGTCATGGTCGGCTAGCATCGGATCTTCTGCTCGCGTACAACAAGCAAGTTCCATTCACATGGGGACGCACCAGGATTGATGTCGCAGCGAAACATGTCCGGGCAGAATATATCGCGGCATTGCAAGCAGCCGACAGAGGCAATTTAGAACAACTTCTCACTTTTGTTCGCTCCTGAAATGGCAGCAAATTCTTGGACGTAACACTTAAAAGTTCGGCTGATTAAGTCAGCTCCAATTCACAGTGAGTTCACACTAGTCCAGAGCGGGTTCAAACCGACAGTGTTCGACAAGGGTCGCAAGACAGGCGGGCGGCTGAGCGGCCAAACCGACAACACCGAGCAGTACGACTTCGGCGCCCATTACTTCACCGCTCGCGACGCAAATTTTAAACGAGCTGTAGCCGCGTGGCAATCGAAGGGCTGGGTGCGACCATGGACTGGCCGATTCGGAAAGATCGATGGCGGAGTTTTCAGCCGTCAGGATGACAAAGAATCATTGAGTCAAGACATTGCTAGTGGCTTGTGGAAAGTATCAGGCACTGTAACTTCGTCTAACGAACAAAGCAAGCGCCGACCATTTTTCGCCGAGCACATCGGTGGAGATACGCACGTGCAGTACAGCCTCTTTCTGCAAGATTCATCTTCGATGAAGAAAAAAGAATTGGTTATTGCGGCGATTGGTGCGGTGGCGATCGTGTTGAAAGTGCATACTTAAGCGGTATTGCGCTAGCTGAGCAAATCGATAAGTTTGGGTCTGGAGCTAGATCAGTCGGCAGGCAACATTCCCCATAGCGCTGGTTTGCCGGCGTTGCAATGAACAGCTCGCCCGAGCAATCCCAAACCGATCACCGACAGTACGATGGCATACCGCGCGCTATGCCAAGCTCCAGTAATCTCGCCGGATGACCTGTCCAGCTTTTTGAGACGATTTATGACCGTAGGAACGGGGTGAAAAATGGTCTCGACAATGGGAGTTCGTGTCGGCTCGTCCTCCAGGTCTTTGTCTATCTTGCTGAGAGTCTGATTGAGCAAATCTCGAGACACACCCAGCTCAACTGCGAGCTTGTCTGCCTCGTAGGTACCCAGCCGAGATGAATAAGGTAGAGTCAACAGCCCGAGGAAAGACCAGAGAGTAAAACAAAGCGACATCGTCACGAGACCGGCGGAGCTGCCAACCGAAAGAGAGAAAGTTTTCTCAGTCAGGATCGCTGAAAGCAAAACTCCCAGCACAGTAAATCCTAGGGCTAATATAACTCCTCTGGTGCGCCCCCCCGAGTTTATGATGGCGTTTCGTCGCGTTACTACGGCCCACAGTTCTTGCCTCGACAAAACTGACAGCCATCTTTCTGGTATCACTAGCGACTCGGCACCTGGGAGTCCGACCACACCGCCGGTGAAACCACGCTCGGCGTTGCGCGCAGTGACCAGTCGAATCGTATCTGTTCTGTTTTGAGGGAAAGCGGCGAGAATTTCCTGCGAAGGCTCGTGAAAGGAGATATCCGAAAGCAGCCGTGCCACCTCGGCCTGCTTCCATATGATCAGCACTGATAAGGCAAGAGAGCTGACGAAAAGCCCGGTAATGCCGGCTAGACGCACTGAGGCCGTGCAGGCGAAGGCAAACGCGATAAGCAGCACCGCATGCTTCGCTGCGGATCTACCAAGCTCCACCAGGTAGTCAAAGAGCCTCTGGTCAGTGCGCCTATAAAGACGTTCGATCGTGAAGCCTGCAACATCGAAGGGCAGCGCAAAGATTTCATACGCCGCGACAAAAACAAAAATATTTCCAAACCAGGTTGCCGATGACGAATCTTGGCTGCCGAACAGCTTTGTCACGGTTCCGCTGGAAAGCATGGTCACGCAGGCGAGAACGATGGTGCCAACATAGACTATGCCGAGCCATCTTCTGCTCTGACCGTACCCGACTGCATAAGTTGTTTCTTCGCTGGAATCAAAATGAGTTTCCATATCCATAACCTTGTGGTCTGAAGTATTTTGACCACACCCTAAGGTAGTGTGCATCCGTGAACTCTCAGTGAACGACACTGACACCAGTTGCTTCTGTTGCTTAGCGTGATTGATTCGAATCGAGTCTACTCCCGTCTCCAAAGACTAGATCCGGGCGTTCAATGGAAAGAAAGTGGAACGCCGTAATGACAAGAGAGTGACTGATCGCACCGCTGCGTATCATCTCGTTAACTTGGTCGAGGGGGACATTGCTGCTGTTAATCAGCTCCGTGCCACTAGAGTCGAAATGAGGTGTTTCAACCTGCGTGACCCCTTCCTCCAGCCAGGGGATCGGCATCTTCTTCATCTATACAGCCGCCAGGAATTTCGAGGGTAATGCCCGCGACACCGTGTCTGTACTGTTCGACCATAAGCACGGAGTTACCAGTTGTGAGCGCAATCACGTTGACCCATGGACTGCAACTGAGCGTGTAGAACTTTGCCTGTTTGTGCGGCGCACTCTGCGACTCGGCAATTGTTTGGCTCACTGAAAAAATTTTGCACTCGGCCAGAAGTGTCTTTTCTCGTGGAGGCCAGAGCAGTGACCTGTAAGTGTCGTGATTTTCGTAGTTCAAACGCTGAGAAGATCGAAGCTTCATTTCCTGCCTGCCTTCGACCGGCTGAAAGGTGTTGCCTCCACGAACAGTGAAACTAGCGGCAGTATCTTTATCTCAGCCGGATAGAGCCCGAGGATTCTTGAGAAAAGTCCCGGTCTGGACCTGTTTCCCATCTGAAGAATGGTCTGTCCGGACATCTCCACAGTCAAGTCGATTTCCTGAGCGGAGCAGACGTCATGTAAAAACCGCATAACTCTATTAGAACGTCCTAGTAGAGACAAGAGTCGGATTGCGTCCCTGGTAGATTCGGGCTGGGAGAGGCGGAAAACACCTCGCATTCCACTGCCAAGAAAGTGAATTGTTGTTGTTTCGCAAACAGCTACAATCTCAGACTCGAGTTCCAGGCTTCTCACTTGCCACCACCATCAGTGTGTACATTGTTCTCACAGGTTCGGATGATCACCACACCGTTCACTTTCCACAAGGTGTGAACGGCTGAGGGGCCCACCTTGTCAGGGACTTGAACTTCCATATTTCTGAAATCATAGACAATCTCGGCACCACGGCCGGTGAGGCGCTCATAGAGGCCGATGGCAAGGTCCGGCCAGTTTCTTGTTTCATTATTTGACTCAGTAGTCGTAGAAGTTGTCATAAAATCTCCTTTCTGTTTAATTGGTTGATGAACGGTGAGCGCTGTCGCACACTCATGAACTTGGTCTTTGCGCACCTGCACCAACCTCGCTCATTTCTAGTCTAGTCACAGCAAGGTGAATTCTTGGTGAACAACAACGCCTCAATGCCAGCCGGATTCGCGCAATTCCGCGAAGCCGGCGACTAGGAGCAAGTAGAGACACGCTCAGCGTCTACTCAAGACAGGTTCTGATTGATGGTTTTGACAGCAGGTCAGCGAGCGATATATTCGTTTTTTGCATGCGCGACATGATCATGCCGCAGTAAATCCATTGCTCCTCATCAGTTAGTCCCAGATTGCCGTCAATTAGCGCAAATTCTTTCTCCAGGCTGGCGAGTGTTTGAGCATTGTCTGGCGCCGGCGTTCTCAGCCATTCAGCGACGTTTAAAACCAGCTTGCGCCGATCGTCAAGGGTGCTCTGAAACTTCGGGCCAATATAGCTACTTTTGTCAGCGATCATTCTGGCGTAAACTTGCTCCAGCCATCCATCGAATTCGGCACTGAAATTACCGTTTTGCAGAATCTTCGGCAGGTTCTCTTCTGTGACAATTCTGGGCGCAGGCGCACCCGGATAGACGAAGCTTATCGGTTGTCCTGCGAGCATTTTTGAAAAGCTGTCGTAATATCCCCAGGTATTTTGCTGGCCAAGCTGCTGAGATAAAGCCGCATCTTCGGCGGGCAAATCGCACACCAGTGATGCTCTTATGGCAAAAACTTCATGGGCATTGTCGTTGCAGCCGGTCATTTTGTTTAACTTTTTTTGCACGCCTGCATGTTCACCGTTGTCGATAAAAAGACTGACAATGCGGTTCGAAGTCGCTTCTACAACTATGTCTCCGGCCACCCAGTAATGCTCAGATGCCGGTGAAATTTTATCAAAATTGGCTGCCCAGGCCGAGTCGCCGGGAATGGGCTGTGCATATGCAATAAGCTTTGCATTATTCCATGGCCAGCTTTTGATCTCGTTTCGCAAAGTTTCACCATAGCTTCCCTGCAAAACGGCGCTGACGAACTGGCTGGCGAGCCCCGCTCCCAGGCTGTGACCGGTGACGTAAATGTGCTCTGGTGCTGGATATTTTTGTTCAAGATATTTGCAGCAAGCCGTGATTGGTCCGAGCATGGTCGGCAGCGACTCGGCAAAACCCTCGGTAACTTTGCCAACCTTGCTGATGAGCGGCTGCTCGATTTGCTTTGTGCCACGCAGGTCGGTAATCCAGTCAGGGTTGCCCTTCGCCTGTCCGATGGCATCTTGTGCTTTTCAAACTGTGGTACTGAGGGCGGCACCACTTCTGCTGCCGCGAAAAACAATATGAGCGTCATAGCCTGTGGGAGTTTTTCGCATCAAAACGAAACCCATCAGACTCCACGATGGGTCGGTTGAGCCGGCAATACCTGTGCCGCCCTCGAACACAATCAGGTGGTCTTCACCACCGGGATACTCGCGTATTTGAATTCTCTCCACGTCGCTGAACGGGAAACTTGTGGGCTTTGACTTGTAGCGAACAAGCTCAATCGTTTTAATGTTTTTGGTGACGTAGTCAGGCGCGAGAACGGCGAGGAACCTTTCACCGTCGCGCGTAAAGGCCGGCGGTTGCGGGTCAATGTTTTTGTAGTTCGTGAGAATCGGGTCGAGATTGAGGTTGCTATCTTTCCAGCCACGGGCTGCGTTTGGGCCGCTGTAAAAGTCTTGATTTTGCCCGAGTTTTGCGGCGTAATCATGGGTGAAGCGACAGATGTTCTCGCGCCGGTCGCTACCGACACGAGACATGACGTCGTACCAGGGATCGAGCGGCAGGCACAGAGATTGGTGATAGAGCTGATAGGCAAATGTACAGAGGTCTAAATTAGTTACCGCTTGCGGCACGGCATCGGCATGCGATCTGGCGTCACTGGGAGGCGCATATGAAGAGACGAGCACGCCGATGAGGGCCCAGATTAAAAGAACGCTTTGAAATCTGGAAGGGTTCTGAAAGCGAATTGTTGTGAATGGGAACAACATAGTCTTCATTCTAAAAATCCTTTTGATTTTCGGCAAATGCCAGAGCCACTTTCAATTTTTCTAAATGTTGATCGACGGTTTTTTGACCACCGGCAAATTCATAGTTTTCAAAGAAAGCAAAAACTTCTTTGGCCAACTCCGCGTCAATCAGCCCTGTGACACCTTCAACCAGCCTGGTCATAATCAAGCTGGGGAAAGTTTTGTTGATTTGCTCCCAATTGCCTTTGATAAATTTCCAGCCTACTTGCCTGCCCCGTGGATTGAGCATAATGTTACGCACCAGATATGGAGCGTTCTGCCCTTTGACTTCGCCGGCCAGAGTTTTTGCCATAGTTTTTTGCAGCAGGTCTTCTTGTTGGAACTGTCCCAGCGCGTACATGTAGCGCTCTTGTTCTTGAGGCGAGCTACCGTTTTTAAATAGAGTTTCAAATTGCTCATAACGTTTTTGGTCGCCGCAATAAGCAAGAACTGTCACCACCGAGGAAAGTACATCTGGTGGCAATGCTGACTCGCCGCTTAAATGCTTATCGTAAAATAAAGCCGATTGTTCTTGGATGGCCGTGTCACCACCAGTAGTGCCGAGAGCTAGTATGGCGATGCCGCGCAATTGTTTGGTCAGCTCGCTTTCGCTCTCAGTGGCTTCCCAGCCGAGGCGCTTATACGTGGGTCCAAGCAGCTCCCGCGCCAACTCTTTTATTTTGGCATTCTGTTGAGCGTCGGCATAAAACACTCTTTCGCAGTATTGCAGCGCAGAGACGATTACAGTCCAGACATTTTTGTCGGTTTCGTCTTTGAACAGTTTGATAAACTGGAAGAAATCGCTCAGTTTGACTGTGCCGTTAATGGTCAGGGCCCAGAGATCGCTCACCAGATTGAAGCGCTCAAGTGTGCTCAAACCGTTATCGCCGCCTGTATAGCTATTGGACAGCAAAGTTTTCATGGCAGCCAATAAATCGCTGCTGTAATCGACACGATAAAATCCGCTGCCGCCGGCATTGACGATTACCCATTCGATGGCATCCTCGCCTACAGTTACTTCTGTTTTTTGCTCTGTCAAAAGTATGCGTTGCTCGACTAAAGTATCGTTGCCTTCGATTTTAACTTTGAGTAAAATCGGTACCTGATAGCGTTCTTTGGCAACACCGTCAAGATAGAGAAATCTTCTTTGACTAATTGATAGTTTGTTTTTTTCGCTTGCCGAAGCCACGCTTATCAGTGGATAGCCTTCCTGAAAAATCCACGAATTCATGATTTCTTGCACCGGTTCTTTTGCCGCGGCTGCCAGTGCCAACCAGAGATCATTGGTTTCGGTATTGGCGTGTTTGTGTTTGTTCAAATAACTGTTGACGCCGGTTTTAAATTTCTCCGCGCCGATATATTGCTCGAGCATGCGCAATACGGAAGCACCTTTTTCATAGGTGAGCACATCGAACATGCCGTTTGCTTCTTCCGGTGCCAGCACTGGAAACTCGATTGGTCTTGTAGCGCGCAGGCCGTCTGTGGCAAACGCCATGGCACGCGAAACGCCGAAGGTCTCCCATCTTTTCCATTGGGGTTTAAAATTATCTACTGCCACCAGTTCCATGAAAGTGGCAAATGCTTCGTTCAGCCAGATGCCATTCCACCATTTCATAGTGGTCAAATTACCAAACCACATGTGGGCCAGCTCGTGCGCCACTACGTCGGCAATGCGCTCCAGCTCTGCGTGTGATGCCTGATCAGTGTCAACAAGCAAGGCGCTTTCGCGATAAATTACCGCGCCTAAATTTTCCATGGCGCCAAATGCAAAATCAGGCACGGCAATCATGTCCATTTTGTCGCCTGGGTATTTAATGCCGTAATATTTATTGAAAAATGATAGCGCAGCCGCGCCAATTTCTAAAGCAAATTTGGTCAGATGTAATTTGCCCATTGGCGAGTAAATGCGCATAGGAATGCCGTCTACCATCACTGCTTGGCTCGCTTCAAGTTTGCCCACAACAAATGCCACGATGTAGGTGGACATTTTCATGGTTTCTTTAAAAGTTATTGTTTTCTTGCCGTAATCGTCAATACTTTCCTCTTCAACTGCTGTGTTCGATAAGGCTGTCAAATCTTGATCGACATATAGAGTCAACTTGAAAGTGGCTTTGAAGGCCGGTTCGTCAAAGCAAGGAAAAGCGCGTCTGGCGTCTGTCGCTTCAAATTGTGTCAGGGCAATCCAGCTTTTTTCACCATCACCGAGTGTTTGAGCGCTGCGATAAAAGCCGCGCAGCTTGTCGTTTATTTCGCCTGCAAATTGAAGATTGATTTGCCAATTGCCGGCATTTAATTCGGTATTAAATGTGAGTGTGGCCCGTTCACTTGCAGCATCGATCTGGGCAATACCGGGAACAATGACGCCGTCCTGTTCGGCTGTGACACTGTCGATTGTGAGATCCAGGGCGTTGAGTAAAATTTCCTTTGTAGCGGTTGCTATGGTGACGGCAATAGTTTCGCTGCCTGTAAATGTAAAGGTGACCAGATCGGGCTTGAGGCTGATGACATAACGCTCTGGTATCACCACTGACGGCAGGCGATATGACTTTTCTTTTTCCAGTGTGGCCTGATCTTTTGACATTTAAAGAGTTCTCCCTCAATAGCGGAAGGCATGATATCACGCCGTTTTAGCTGTCGAGGGAGAACTTTGAACTATTTGATTGAAAAAGCCGAGTTAATTAAATTCCCAGGTAGGTGCGCACTTGTGTGAACAATCCTGGGTTATTGGTATGGACATAATCTAGAAATTCTGGATTGTTATATGTGCGCCAGCTGTAATCGCCGTAATAGTTATTGTGGTGATAAGCGTTCCATAGAGATCTCAACTGATCGTTCATAGCATTGCGGTCGGCTCTGGACAAGCGACTGGAGGAATAGCGGTTCCAGTGGTTAGCAAGATAGATCTTTTGCTCATTCCAATCAGATGGATAAGCAGCGAGGTGATGGCGTCTGGAAGCTTCATGCATATCTTTGCGCTGCCAGTGTTTCACTTGATCGCGTTTGTAGCCGTAGTGGCCGTAATCGCGGTGATCCCAATCGTCATGATCGGCCATTGCTGGAGCGACTGCTCCACCCAACACCAATACGGTGGCGATCAATTTGATAGTTACTTTGTAAGACATATGTCCTCCATCGAAGTAGTAATTTCCGGGTTTCAAAGCGTTTCCAGAAGTTGTTGCGGCTATTCTAACCTGTACAATCTCAATTATTTCTTCACTACAGCAAAGTCCCTCGACACAGTTGGTGATCGAGGGACTTTGATTTTTAATCGATCACTCGGCGATCGACTTTAATATCGGACTAAATTCCGAGGTATGAGCGCACTTGTGTGAAGACGCCTGGATTGTTGTTGTGCATGTAGTCCATGAAACGTGGATCGTTGTAGGTGTTCCAGTTATAAGCGCCACGATAGTTTGGATTGTATGAACTAAATTGATTTCTCATTTGCAATTCAAGAGCTTCACGTTGCGCTCTCGAGTAATTATTATTGCGGTGGCTCCAGTTTCTAGAATAGTAGGATCTCTGGCCGTTCCAATCGCTTGGATAAACATTGGCGTTGTTTCTGGCAGCTCGTCTGATCTGTTTCTTATGCCAACCATTATGGCGGCCGTTGTCATGTCGATCCCAGTCGCGGTGATCGGCCATTGCCGGAGTAATTGTTGCTGCAAGCACAATTACGCTGGCTATCATTTTTAGTGTTCCAAATTTAGACATATGTCCTCCAGAAAAATAGCTTAGTTGTCAATCGAACTAATATTCGTGCAAACATCCAGTATTTGCTTTCTTATTTTCTGACGGCGCAGATACCGGAAGGTTCCTGTGAGTAGCGAGCTTTCAATAAAAAGTGCCCTGCAGGCGCGCATGAGCACACAGGCAGGGCACTGACTTTCCGTTGCGGCTTGGCAGCCGATTAACTAGTTGCTGATATAGCTGCGCACTTGAGTAAACAAGCTTGGGTTATTGGTGTGCACATAATCGAAAAATTCTGGGTTATTGTAGACATTCCAATCGTATGGGCCTGAATAGCTGTTCTTGTGAAAGGCATTCCATGAGTTTTTCATTTCTAGCTCAAGAGCTGCGCTTTGAGCGGCGGCATAACTTGGATTGCGATGGCCCCAGTTATTGCTGAAATAGACTCGCTGGCCGCTCCAGTCGCTTGGATAAACTGTGGTAGTGACATTGCGGTCTGATTGCTGCATACGGGCTTGCTTGTGCCAGAAGTGTCTGCTGTGACGGCGCTCGTGACGATCACGATGGTCATCATCATCGTGGTCGGCCAGGGCGGGAGTAACAGTTGCGGCAAGCAGTATGGCAGCGGCAGCCATATTTAAAGTTCCAAATTTAGACTTAGTTCTCCAGCGTTAATTGCAATAGTTGTCAAATAACCGCTCACTGCGGTATTTGCATTTGTGTTTTGCTCTCCCGACGGTGTCAGGAGTCGAACGTTCCGTTAACTTTGATGTCACTGCTGCGAAGAGAACTTTCCTGGCTTAAAGAAATAAAGATGCTAAGGCGATAGCATATAAGGCGCGTATATTCGTCTTTAATCAGTCAGGAGCTAGCAAAGCTATGGTAGAAGTGCAGGCAAACGCCGTTGCAACCATCAAGGAATTGGCCCGCCAACTCAGAGTCGACAGCATTCGCTGCACCACCGAAGCCGGCTCAGGTCACCCCACATCATCTATGTCAGCGGCCGATATCATGGCCGTTTTGATGACCAAATATCTGAAATACGATTTCAGCAAACCCGAGCACCCGGTCAATGACCGTTTAATTTTCTCCAAAGGCCATGCCTGCCCTTTGCTTTATTCAATGTACAAGGCCGCCGGGGCGATCACCGACAACGAACTGATGACCTTGCGTAAGTTTGGCTCAAGACTGGAAGGTCACCCTATACCTAAGCTTTTGCCCTGGGTGGACGTGGCAACTGGCTCACTCGGTCAGGGATTGCCCATGGGCGTGGGTATGGCGCTGGCCGGTAAGTATCTCGATAAATTGCCCTATAAAGTCTGGGTTTTGCTGGGCGACAGCGAAATGGCCGAGGGTTCTGTCTGGGAAGCCATGTCATGCGCTTCGCACTACAAGCTCGACAATTTAGTGGCTATTCTTGACATGAATCGTCTTGGCCAACGTGGCGAAACCGCCTTTGGTTGGAATTCTTCTTTATATGCTGATCGCGCCAAAGCTTTTGGCTTCCATGTTATTGAAATTGCCGGACATGATTTCGATCAAATTGACGAGGCTTTGCAAGAAGCCAGTGCAGTAACTGGTCAGCCGACTATTATCATTGCCAAGACCGAAAAAGGCCATGGCATTCCACTGACAGCCAACCAGGATAACTGGCATGGCAAGCCGCTTTCAAAAGAGCAAGCGGAAGAAGCGATCAAACTGCTCGGTGGTGTCACCAGCATGAAAGTGGCTGTGCAAAAGCCAGCTGACGTGCCAGCTGCTAAGAAAAATACATCTGAAATTACCGGTTCGGGTAAATTCATCACTCCTGCATACTCTAACCCTGCCGCCACAAGGGAAGCTTACGGCGATGCCCTCAAAGCATTGGGTGGAGCTCATAGCGATGTAGTGGTACTGGACGCTGAAGTGGGCAATTCCACTTATTCTGATAAGTTCGCCAAAGCTTACCTCGATCGTTTCTTCGAAATGTATATCGCTGAGCAATTGATGGTGGGAGTGGCAATCGGTTTGTCTACTCGCGGCAAGAAAGTATTTTCTTCCACCTTCGCTGCTTTCCTCTGCCGGGCTTATGACTTTATTCGCATGGCTGCGATTTCGCGTGCCACCATTAAACTTTGCGGCTCCCACGCAGGGTGCTCAATTGGTGCCGATGGTCCATCGCAAATGGCTCTTGAAGATCTGGCCATGATGCGTGCTATTCACGGCAGCACTGTGCTTTATCCATCAGATCCGATTTCAACTGCTAAGCTCGTTGAAAAAATGTATGGTGTGGAAGGTGTTTCATACATGCGCACCACTCGCGAAAAGACTCGCGTACTTTACAAAGAAGACGATGTTTTTGAACTTGGTGGCAGCAAAACATTGCGCACCTCTGCCGACGACATGGTTACCTTAATTGGTGCTGGTATCACATTGCACGAGTGTCTCAAGGCTTACGACGAGCTGAAAAGCCAGGGTATTGCAGTGCGCGTGATTGACCTCTATTCAATCAAACCAATCGATGCTAAAACTCTCAGCACTGCTGCACGTGAAACAGGCACATTGATTGTAGTTGAAGATCACTGGCCTGAAGGTGGTATGGGAGATGCGGTGCTTGATGTATTTGCACCGAAGGGCCCACCGGCTCGCGGCAGCAAAATTGTCGCTTTAGACAAATTGCCTAAGGTCGTCAAAATTGCCGTGCGTGACATGCCCGGCTCTGGTTCACCAGAAGAACTGATGGATGCAGCCGGCATTACCGCCAATCACATTGTTGCTACTGTGAAATCGTTAATTCCATAAAGAGCTGCAATTTAGACCATAAAAAAACTCCTCCAGCAGTAAATGTTGGAGGAGTTTCTAATTGATGGCTAATTAATTAGTCTGGGTTAGCGGTGCGCTTGTTGAGCGAATTCTTAGTGATTTTTAGACTGACTTTATTCAAGTCTTTTTCAATTTTGTTTTGGTCAGCGTAGCTAAGTTTGCCGCCATTTTTTTCTTTGGCTTTTTCAATTCTGGCGTTGATGTCAGAAATATCTTCGCGCAAATGGTCGGCTTCTTTGAGAGTCAATTCCTTTGATTTTTGACCCTTGCTGATTTTTGCGCTCAATCTTTCGATGCGCATGGTGATGGTTACTTTGGGCTTCGCTGAAGCGTCAGTTACCGAAACCAGCGCACTCATGCCGGTTGCCATGATCAGGCTCAAGCAAAAGCTCGCCGCTTTAGTGAAATTCATTGGTTGTCCTCCAGATCGTCCAGAACGTAAAATACTGGTGCTCATCTTAGCGCAATTAGCCGGAGCTATGAATTAGTAAGTGTTGAAAAGTCTGCATATAAGGTATATACAGCAAAAGATGAGCTGAAATGCCGTATGCTTGATCATTGCAAACTATTGAAGGACAATGAAAATGAAGGAATTTGCCCCTTTTAAAGCGCCGGTGTATACGTTCTTTTCAGCTCCCTTTTACCGGGACCTGTTGAAAAACGGCAAAGGCATCGGCATTATTTATCTTCTAGTTTTAATCGCAATTTGCTGGTCGATCCAGACGGTCAAAATGTTTGCGCTGCTGCAAGCGGGCGTAAGCGGGCCGGAAGTGAGCCAGTTTGTGTCACAGATACCTGAGATGAAGTGGAAGAAGGGCAAGCTCAGTATCGATAAACCATCGCCTTACATAATTCTCGACGACAAAAAAGAGCCCGGTATTGTCTTCGATATTAACGGCAAAATAAAGACTCTGGCCGACGCTAAAGGCGCCAGAGTGCTGGTGACTGAAGATTATCTGGTAGCGCAAAAATCATCCGGTGTAGAAGAATCTATTCCGTGGTCAAAAATCGATGATTATGCCGTAACCAGGGCGATGGTAGAAAGCTGGCGCGAAAAGGTTGTGCCCATTTGCACTGCTGTTATCTGGAGTGCCGGCATTTTTGTCTTGTTGTTCCATGTGGTCTTGGCTTTGATTTATGGGCTAATTGGCCTTATTTTTGACAAGCGCAAATTGGGTTTTACCGCCATGATGCGGCTGGCCGCTTTTGCCATGACGCCCAGCATCATTATTTCGGTAGTGCAAAACCTGACGGGTTTCAGTATGCCGGTATACCCACTGATTTCGGTAGTCATGGTTATCGGTTTTATGTATTTTGGCTACCAGGCTTTCGATAAAGGTGAGCCGATTGCCGCGCCTGGTGTGGTCTAACGATCGAGCAGAGGGCTGCGCAGACGTTTCGATGTAGTGGTAATTTCTACATCTTCTTCGGCAGCTGCCGGGGCACCACTGGCAGTGACGCCGCGAATGGCGCCGAGTGCGCCCAGCTGTTGCAGCACGCTCAAAATAATGTCGTAAGCATTTTGCAAATGATGCAGTTTGTCCATGACGCCGTCGTATTGATAGACAATGGCATTAGCATGCTCAGGAATGCGCAATTTAGGATAGGTCTGTGCCGCTTTAGTATCGATGTGCAAAACAGTTGGCGGCTGTAAAAGAATCAGCTCTCGCATTTGTACATCAAGGAAAAGCTCCTGAATTTTTACGGGATGAGTTCCTTGAATCATGAACTTGCTATCGAAGAGCGCATCTTGTACTTGAAGGTCTTGCAAGCCCATAGCTTTGCCTATTTTGTGATGGCCTTTTTCCTGGAAGATTGAAAAAGCAAAATCGTCGGCAGGTGGATAGCAAACCATTACGGTATTGCTGGCGCCCTTTTTGCCGTAGCGAGACTCCGGAGAATAAATAATATTGACGCCGGTGTCTTCCAGAGGCACGGAAAGGGAAAGCAAGTTGCCTTCGTCTTCACCACTGTCGGTCAATACTTTGCCGTTTTTTTCCTCAGCGAAATTTCTCCAAACATACTCCCAGCCAAAGAGGTCGCTGTGAAATTTCATCGTCATTCTCCGCATCTAAAAGACAGCATAAATCTTAGGCAAATATGCCGCCGCTTTGCAAGGCTGTGTGTCTTATTTGGGCTAAAAATGGTGAGGTGGCCGGGTGTTTGTTTTCCTTGCCTAAGGAATTTTACAACTTAGAGGTTGTATCTTTATACAACTTAGAGGTTGTAAAATTTCATAAGGAGCGCTTTCGCTCTCCCCCGACCCAAAGCGCAAAATGCATGAGGAGACCGCAATTAGAATCGTCGCCACAATGTGGATCCGCGACGGCGTGCTTGTTGACCGCATGCACATTAACGCTGTGGCCTTCGCTTATGCCTGTCGCCCTAGCCTGGAGCCGCAAACAAAAGCAAAAGCAAGCCTGGCAGAGTTGGTTAATTTCGCCCTGACTAAATCAGGTTTGTCGTGTCTTGAAAAAATGCGCCTGTTCAATCTAGAAGTAGCAAATGTCCTCGCTAACCCAGAAGCTGCTGCCAGTCTCTATAACGACATTGCCACAGAAGCCGCGCGCTCAGCCGGTTATTTCAGCGGCGCCATTAAAACTCTGGCCAGGCTGAAAACTTCAGGCACTAAAAACTTCATCACTTCGGCAGTCGAACAAGAAGTCTTAGACCAGTGGCTTCACGGTGAGCAGGGTTTAGAAACTGCGCTCTTTTTTGATGAAATTCTTGGCCGAAGAGATAGTTTCACTAAAGGCGCAGATCACTTTCGCTATGTAGCAAACTTAGTCGGCGGGCAGCCAATCGATTATATTGCCGACGCTGAATTCGAAATTCGCCAGGCCAGCGCCCTTTCGCAAGAGTTTAATTTGCGGCCGGTAGGTTTTGCCCATCATATCGATATCGAACAAATCATGATTAGTGAGCGGCTCGTGCGCACTGCCTGTAGTGCCCTCTCGTTTGATGCAAAATGTGACGCAATTGATATGATTGACTGCAGTAAGTTGGTATTGCCTCCGCTGAAAACAATCAGAAATAATCTGTTCAACGCCGGTGCGGCCGCTGTTGTGGACGATTTTGCTCAACTGGCAAAATATCTTTTCTAGTGGTTTTTCTAGTGTCTTGTCTAAGCATCGGCTCAAAGATAGGGGCGTCCTCCCCAAGTGAATCATGAGATCTGTTGCCCACAACCACGGTGCTCTTGGGAAAGATTTTTTTAATTGCTGCTACCTGGGGGCGACCCAGATGCTTCGCGTTGGTCAGTCCGCCATCGCTTACTTCAGAACGGTCAAGTTCTTCCTTGTCATCAAAAGATGAAAATCGCATACGGAGAGATTCGATGCAGTCTGGCGGCAAAGCCTGCAAGACTTCGGGATGCAGGAAAAATTTGTGATTGGCGTCAAGCGAAATCTGATCGTTGGGGCAAAAATAATTGTACCTTGAGCCGGTCCGATGGCCAGTTTTGAGCCTCGTCCGCGCACCGGTTTTTTAGATGTAAGAACACCGATAGAAAAGTTTTTGGGAAAATTAGCCACTTTACCGGCGCCGGCTTCAGCGGCCACAGGCATCGAAACAACGACGCAGGCTGCCAGTGCGCTGTAAATAATTTTGGTACTCAACATGTATTTCAATTAACTGTAAAACCACTGCTCAGCTCTTAATAGTTCCACCGCAATTTCTCTAATTCTTTTGGCGAAAGCAAATTGCGTCAGTTCGTGATGTGAAAGCGAACTCAAAATTTGTTCGCCATTTTCGCCGCGGCTCGGATATTTGAGCGGTACATTCCAGAAGGGCAGGCGGCCTGGGCCGGGCTCCACCAGACCCGTGGGCCTTGGGCTATAAGGAATATCGCCGTATTCATTTTGCCATTCTTGCAAAATAGCGCCCACTCTTTGCATTGAGCGGTTGCGATATTCATGGCCCATGGCCGAGCTGAAAGCGGCATCGCTATGGAAAACATCAGGTTGTTTGTGTCGCGCCCTCTGCATGGCCAGTTCGACTCGCTCGCTGCCGGTAATCATATGAATGCTGTCCCTCGGCCCCACGGTGATGCCGCTGAGCAGTTCGGTCATAATGCGCAAGACTCTGATGACGGCCATTTGCGTGCGCCTGATGCCGCGCAGGGCCAGGTTTTTTACTTCAGGCAAAAGAATGTTAAATGAGTCGGCAAAGCTGGCCATAGCTGATTCGAGCGAGTCATATATGGTGGCATCTTCAAACATCGATTCAGTGCCGGGGCCCCGAATTAAGGCGATTTTAGCGAAGCCGTCGGGATTGTTGTAATTGATTGAATGGTCGCCTGCTATAAGCGCGTGAGCAATTTTTGAGCCGGGTACTTCAGGGTGAGGCACATACCATTGATCGATAGAAATCAGTTGCAGAGCTTCTCTTTCCTCTTTTGTAAAATCAATCAAGCCGAGATCGCTAGTCAAATATTCTCTGGCAAAAGGATTGGTAATTTTCAAATAGATAGAGCAGACCGTGTGTTGATCGCGGTTGCGTTTTGCATCCTGGCTCGATGGATTGTGGTAGTAACGCTCGAAGGCTTCGAGATTGAGTTTGCCGCTGAGCATTTTTGCCACGGTGGTGGCCATGAATTTTGGTGGCGCTATTTGATGCTGTTTGATAGCCAGCACAATGCGCTCGATTGATTTCATGTTTTCGGCATCGTCCAGATCCCACAGTAGCGAAAGTGCCTGAGCCGCAGCCTGCGAGCCGTGAATGTTGTGAATAATAAAATTGGTGCGCGTCTTAATCGCATCAGAGAATATTGAAGCGATGATGGCATCGCGCATTTCGTCAGAAGACAATTGCAAAATTTTAGAAGCTTCATAGACCTGGTCAAGTTCCGCGCGCGTGTGCTTCCAGTTCATATTCCACTGATAGCCGCGGTGGGCGCCGCCGGTTTCTTCCGCTTCCAGTTTTAAATATGCTTCGCGCACCAGAGTGAGGCAGCGCCAGATAATGTCTTTGTCTTCTCTTTTAAGCAGATGCTCAGATTCGATTTTATCGTGAACGTGTGTCACTTTGCCGTCTCCGGCGAGCACCGGCACATCGGCCAGATCGGCAATCAAAGTAGACAGTGACTTGCTTTCGTCAGCAAGCGGCGGAAAGAGATCTTTCCATTTGCCGTTGTCAGACAATTCAAGCATTCTAGCCTGGTTTTGATTTTCTTTGCCGCTCTTTTTGGCGCTCGATTTAGCCATCAGTTCTCCGTTATTTGCTAAGGGCATTATATGGTCTGGCCGCGATCTAAAATCCACTTGATACTGCGCCGCATACCCTCTGCCAGAGCTATTTTCGGGTTGTAACCGAGTTCAGCTTTGGCCAGGTCAATTTTGCAGGAGATATTCTTGTTCATCTCCGACAAAACGTGAAATTTCTGGTGGTAAAAACCGAGTCCTTGCAAAGTTCTGTCAACCAGAAAAGCGACATCGCTGGCCACACCGGGCAAGCGCATGCGTTTGTGAGCGCAGGTGATATTAAAATCTTTTTCTAACACAGCTTCAACCGTATCGACGATTTCGTTCATGGTGTAAGGCCGCTCATCGGCGATCCAGTAAGTTTTGCCATTGGCCCTGTCCATGGTTTCACAAAGCATCAGACCCTGGCAGATGTTGTCGACATAAGCCATTGAGCGCAAGTTGTCGCCGCTGCCCACAATCGGCATTTTGCCGTTCTTGATCATGGTGAAAAATAGAGTTTGCCGGGGCGGCTGTCTGGGGCCGTAGAACCATGGCGGTCTGATAATCACCGTTTCCATGCCGCCCTGATGCGCCTCGTTGACCAAGTCTTCAGCCATTTTTTTAGAGAGACCATAATGCATATAGGGGTTGTAGCCGGCAGTCTCATCAAAACTGTCGGCCAGATCGTTGCTGCGGTTGCATCCGATTGGCGAGTTCGATGACACATGCACGAAGCGTTTGACTCCGGCAGCTGCGGCCGCTTTAAGCATGTGGCGAGTGCCTTCTAGATTGACTTCATAAAATTCTTTGCGGCCGCTGTTTGGGTGAATAACGCCGGCAATATGAAATACTGTGGCTCCCTTGGCGCCGTCCATTAGTTTGTCCAAACCCGCACCGCTAGCGAGGTTGCCTTCCACAAAAGTAAGCTGACTAGAAAGTGCGCCAAGCTCTTTAGTGTCACTGCCAGGCAAGGTGAGGGCGCGAACTGGCCGCTCAGCGGGTTTGGAGAAAGCCTCAACATCGGGCAATCCACGCAGCAATGCGTCTACAAGGCTTGAGCCGAGCCAACCGGGCACACCTGTGACAATGGCAAGCTCAGACATAAATACTCCTTCTAAAATTAGTATTTGCTTTTACGGTCATGGTTTGTGCAACTCCGCAAAGTGCAGGGCATTGCGCCGCGCCAGAGCCATGATTGTGCCCTGCGGATTAATGCCGGGAGAATCAGGCAACATGCTGGCATCGTTAACATAGAGATTGCTGAAGCCGTGCACTTTTCCGAATGAATCAGCGGCACAGCTCTCTGCTTTCTCGCCAATCGGGCAGGTAGAAAAAGCGTGCACTGTGGTCAGGCTCAAGGCGGCGCGCGGTAGATTTTCGTCAAGCCAACGCACCGCTTCTAGTTCTGAACTAATTTTAGGCAAGCCCTGAACGCAGGGATAAACAGCTTTGGCACCAGCCGATAACAGCAAAGATGACAGTCTGGCCAGGCCCTGGCTGAGGTGACGAATATCAACATCTGAAAGTTCGTATTTCAAAACCGGTTCACCATCACCGAGCAGTGATGTGCGCACGGTACCATTGCCGGTGCCTCTGACGGCTACATAGTAGCTGGCCATCTGGCGATAATTGGCAATCACATCTTGATTAGAAAGCCAGTTGTCGCCCAGGTTTAGCGCCAGGTGGCCGACAGAAAAGAACGAACCACCCATTGAAATATCCGGCCAAAATTCTTTCACTTGTAAAAGCGGCATCACACTTTTATGAGCGTCGATATCTTCATCAAAAAGAGCCGACACTTTGAGCATCGGGTGAATCTGGAAAGTATCTCCCACGTGTTCTTTAATGCCGCTCTTGCGCAGAAGACCAGGTGTTTGAGTGGGACCGGCGCAAACAAAGACGTGATCGGCGTCGATGCGAACCAGATCGCTTGTGCGATCAGGTTTGTGTATTTCTGCTAGAACCCCTGTGATTTTTCCTCTCGATTTGAGCAACAACTTCGCCTTGCAACCGGTGATGAACCTTGCTCCTTTCGCCTGGGCCTGAGGAATCAACCTTAAGCTGACGCCCTGCTTCGCCCCTTTGGGGCAACCGGTGGCGCAGGTATTGTTGTTGACGCAGTCGGCTGCCGCTCGCTTCACTTCTTGCGCCGACCATTGCATGGCTTCAGCACCGCGATTGAATATTTCGGTTGATTTTGGCCATGGTCCGGGATGATTACCGACATTGAGCATTGATTCGGCCCAGTCGAAATGCTGGTCTAACGATTCTTGTGAAAAATCGGCCAGACCGAACCGGGCTTGCCAGCGCATGAGAAATTCGGGCGGCAGCCTGTGCCAGAAGCCGCTATTAATTTCTGTACTGCCACCGAGGCAACGGCCCTCCACATAACCTATGGGCACGCTGCCCATCACCGGCATGATGCCGCGATTGCGGTAAAGCATATTCATGGCTCTGGTGGGCGTCTGGCCATAATCGGCAAATGTGTGGCGTTCTCCTTCTTCAAGTACCACCACTTCAAACCCTTGCTCAGCTAAAATGCTGGCGGTGGTTGCACCACCGGCGCCACTGCCGATAATTAGTACCTGCACGCGAATGGGCTGTCCCGTAGCATTTTCTCGAGTGCTGGTGAAAGTATTGATGCCGGTGCTGACGCCCGCTGCAGTAGCGCTAGTATCGGCAGTAGTGGCGGTATTGCCGGTAGTATCGCCTGCGGTCATACGCCTGTGCCCTGGGTTGGTATTTGTTGTGTTTTGCCGTCGATTATCGCAATTACGGCCGGATATTCAAAAAAGGCTAACAGAGCCAGGCTGCGTAGTGGCTTAAACAATTTTCTGGCCAGAGCAATTGGACCATACGACCAGGCATTAATCACTTTTTCTTGCTGTGATGCGGCGAGATTTTCAAAGGCGTTGAAATTAGTCAACATGGTGATGGTGCGAAAACCGAAAATTCCCACTTTGAATAAGAAGCGCAGTTTGGTCGGCAGAGCACCGAGTTCTGAGCAGGTAAATTCAGTGGCATAACGCACGGCCGCCCTTCTCTCATCTGCGCTCAAGGCCAGTGCTCTTGTTGGTAGAGAAGCTGAAACAACCGAAAGCCAGAATGGATTGACTTTAAAACAGTGATTGACCGTACTTTGCGTCGGTACTGAAGTGATTACTGAAAGTGAAGTTTCAGTGGTGGGCAAATCGGTCGCCGGTTTAGCCTCCCAGGCCAGAGCAGCTGTGGTGCCCAGTTCTAGACCGTAGCGGGCCATAGCGATCACGCCCCAGATTGTCACTGTAGAATAGAAAACCAGGTGCACTACCACGGCGTAAGAAAGTGCGGTAGATTCTGAAACCTGACCGATGCTTTCGTTTATTAAAAGTCCGAGATTGTCTAAATTGCTGGGCAGTTGATAGTGATGGGGCATAATTTGCGTTTCGCCCGCTGTCACCGCCCGTAGTGCTGTACTGCAGCAAATTTGATATGGGCCCACATAACCGGGTGTTGACGGAATGAGAATGCCGAGATTGGTAAACGCCATCACAGCTACGGCTTTGATCAGGTTGATGGACATATTGAAGCATGGCATGACCATGGCAAACATCAAACCTTCCACGATCCAGATAAGAAAACTGTTGCACAAAACAGACAAAGCAGTAGAGGCATCACGCAAGCAGCTTAAGCCGCGAGTGACCTGAGTTACAAGAGCCAGAGCGCGGTTATGCCATTTGCGACCAAGAGGAATACTCAGTTGCGACGCCAGTGAGAGCGATAATTGCGGCGAAAAAGCTAAAATCATCACACAAGGAATAGCACAGCCGAATATGACGGCAGCCACTGCAGCAGCGGTTTTCATCCACTGATCGGTGGGGGTGACAAAGCTGGCCAGTACAAAAAGCGAAAGAATGGTGAGGCCGTCCAAAAGCCGTTCTAAAAAGGTCACGGTGAGCGAGAGTGCATAGGGCAAACCGGTGCGTTCAGCCAGCATTCCCGCCCGGGCAAACTCACCTAAACGAGCGGGCAAAATATTATTGGTGGCATAACCAACCGCCACAATATTGCTGGCAGTGGCCACGGTTAAATTGGCCTCAGTGCTCACCAACTGTTTGAGCCGCCATCCGCGTAAAAGCATTCCCACTAGATAAGTCAAAACTGCCAGAGGCAACCACGGCAACCAGGTAGCGGTGGCAAAAGCATCCTCTACCAGCTGCCAATTAATCTTTTTGGCGGTCATGACAAGCAACAAGAGGCTGATAATAAAGCCGCCGGCCACAACAGCTCCTCGTGACTTGATAATTCTTGTAAGAGTTACCGAGCGACTTTTGCCCTCTAGTTGTATGCTTTCAGGGCCTTCGCCCGGCTCGTTCATCAAATGCGCAACCGTACCAATAGCTAGTAAACAGCAAGCCTGCCAGCTAAAATCTTCCCAGAATTGCTGCCTTTAATGCGCTTGATTTAAATTAGCTTGCATAACTACATAGTTATTAGAGAGTAAACAATGGACGAGTCGACGCTCAGAATTTATTTAAGACGGGTTTTGGCCGTGCCGGCAGGGGCTTCGCGCAAGGTGCTGCGCTCGGCGCGCGATCGTCGGGCCGGGCAGTGGCGCGAAAAACTGCTTGCCGCACCTGCTTCTGAAAAGCAATTGTTTGAGACGCGGCTGGCGATCACCAATACGGCTTACGATACCCTCAGTGACGCCGTCAGGTTTAAGGCTTTTTACACCCGCCTGGCAGCTGGTGAAGAAGTGCTGCCCGAGCTTGAGCTATTGCTGGCGGGTCTTGGTGAATCAAGCCCCAAACCGCCACCGGCCCGGGTGATAGAAAAGCGTCTGGCAGCGGTGCACGAGCGCATGCAGCGCACTCAAACTTTAATTGAAAGCGCTATTCGTGAAGCAGTCGATGTTGAGTCAAAACGCTTGCAAGAGCAGAGCGTGCCCGATGCGGACGAGTTTTATGACGCTGTTTATGCCTGCGCCGTTGCAGCCGGTAAACGTGTCAAAGAAGACGAGATGGCGGTTAGCGGAAAAAACAAAATTTTAGACGAAAATTGTCTGGCCGAACTCGACGCAGTTATTACCGACAACTCAGAAATAGCCGCTCACAAGGCTTATGACAAGCTGGAAGCCAAAGTGGCTGTCAAAGAAGAGACCACGCCGGCTAATAGATCTACTGCTATGTTTTTAAGTTTAATTATTCTGGTGCTGGTTTTCGCCGCCGCTTATTTCACACTCAGTCGTGATCCATCTTCATTTCTAGCTGGTCCGGCACCGACAGCGTCTATAAGTGAAAGCGAAATGCAAGCCTGCGAAAGTGCGCAAGATCCTAAACTAATAGCCAGCAGAGATGAGAAAGTTGCCGGAGGAGCCGGGCTTATCGCCACAGCCGGAGCCGCGGGTCTCGCCGGAAGCGTCAACAACGATACTGAAGACGGGCAAATCAGTTATCACGAAGGCATTCAAGCTGCCATCTCCGGCGATACCAATCAAGCGATGGCAGATTTTGATAAGGCGTACGAGACCAATCCAAATTTAAAAGTGGCCTTGTACAATAAAGGCAATTTGCTGGCCAGCTCCGGCAAGCCTGCCGAAGCCATTGCCAGCTATTCTGAATTTCTCAAATTTAAGCCCAACCTGGCTCAAGCATATTACAATCGCGGGCTGGCCCATCAGGCCCTGGCATCGCAGGTGGTATCAAACCTTGTTGACCCCAATCGATTGGCCACTGCTGGTCAAGAATTGCAAAAGGCAATCGCCAACTATAACTGTTGTCTCAAGCTCAATGCACGCTGTGCCCAAGCTTACTACAACCGTGGTTTTGCCGAGTATTGTCTTGGCCGCCACGAACTATCGCTGGCCGATTTTGAAAAAGCTCATAGCCTTCTGCCCATGTTGGAAGCAGCAAATTTCAACAAAAATGCAGTGGCTGCGCTATTGCACAAGCCTTTTGAACCGATCGGTAAAATACCGCCAGCAGCGCCCATTGGCCCAGTAGGACCGCCGGGTTCATAAAAGCTGACTGTTCAGCTAGGGGCTTATTTACCAGCCCGCTTTTGCAAGATGGCTTGTGAAGCGCCGCCGTGTTGAACGCCTTTGGTGTCGACGAATGCCCAATCTTCAATGTCGGGAACCTTGACGGTCACGGCCATACCGGCCTTGATGCCTGGCAGGTAAACCGAGTCTTTTTCCAGGTGACCGACAATTTCGTTATCGTAAACTCTGTCTACTTCAATCCATTTGAATTCTGATTTGCCGCTGTCGTACAAACAAGAGTTGACGGCGAATTTCTCGCCTTTTTGCTTGACATTGAAAGCTTCCACAAATTCTTTCCACTTAGCCTGGGCATCGGCTTTGACAGCGGCCAACTCAGGGTCATCTTTCTTACCATTGACGAAACCGGCAGGTGCTTTCGGGGCTTCGGCTTGAGGAGGTGTGCAAGCTGCAAGAGAGATCATGGCTGCTACGGCCAGGCTTGCTGTTAGAGCATGGGTGCTAAGCCGGGTAAACGAAGCTGGACTAGGCGGCATCAAAAATTTGTCTGGCATGTTATCTCTCGAATTTGTTCTGGTGCATTTGTTACCTGCAAATTGTAGCAGGCTAACAGTGATGGCTAATCAGCGGTAATCAACCTGGAGGCTTGATTGATTTCCTCATTGTTGCTCTTTTGCTCTGCTAAAGAAGCCCTGGGTTTACTCAATTCGAGGGTAATCTGTCTGGCAAGCAGTCGGGGACCTCGACTATTAATCCAATTTTGCCTGGACATTTTTACTGTGGTTTTAGGGGGCAAAGTAGCAATTAAGTCTAAGCAATCCGGCGTTATTTGATTGAATCTGATATCGAGCAAGTGAAGTGTTTTAATTTTCACCAGTGGCTTGAGTTTTTCGGCAGTAATGCTGTCGCCGGCCACCACCAGGCTCTCTAAATGCGGTATGCGGGCAATTTTTTTGCAATCTTCTACGGTCAGAGGCGAACTTTCTAAGGCCAGATTGCGTAAATGCTGATGATCAATCAAGTGATTCAAAAGGTCGGTGGTATCGCCACAATAAGAAAATTCCAGGCTCAGGAGCTGCTTGAAAAGCGGCAGGTTATAGACGTCGCTGGGTTTAATAGTGGTTTGATTAAGCAGCAGCTGGTTCAAGCGAGGCATATCGTTTAGCACGTTCAGACTCTGCCCATCGCAGTCTGTGGCTGTCAGATTAAGCTTTTGTAAACCGGTCAAGTGGTGGCACTGTTGCAAAATTCGGGCACACTGCCAGCCACATTTTGAAAGGTCGAGAGCGTACAAGTCGTTGGCTGCAAATCCTTTGATTAAGTAGGCATGGTCAGGTAAATCGGTAGAAGCCGCGTAGAGCAAAGAAGCATTGCTCGGCACTTCAAGCAAACCATCGATCGGTTGAGCCTCTGTCATGTCACCTTTAGTTTGGAGCTGAAACTGGCCTTTGGCAATCTTCGCTGGAAATTTAAATATGCGCCTGCCGTTTTTTGTTTCGAGGAAAAATGCTTGCACTTTTTCAGAATTCGGTTGCACTGTCGCCGAATTTTTGTGGCCACTGCCGCCGTCTTTGCTGCCAGTGTTCGACCAAATAGTGGTAGCACCGGCAATGGCAATGGCAAGAGAAATAAAACTGAAGGCCCCGACCGCAACAAAGTCGGTTTTTCTATCATTGGATTTTTTCGTCACGGCGCTATCGCTGCCGGATTCTACTAATTTTTTTTCTGCAGCAGCCCACGAAAGGCGAGAAGGACGATGTAAGATGGCACTTTTTGATTGCGGGAGCAGATTGTTTTGAAGCTTATCGAGAGCATCGACTAAGAGAGCTGCGCTTCGAAAGCGATCGCGGGGATCTTTGGCAAGCAGCACGGCCACGATGTTTTCCAGCTCCAGGGAAAGCTGACTGCCTGCCGGCGCCCCACTGGCAAGTGCGGGTGCAGGAGCGGTCTGATGCATAAGCAGTGTTTGCACGGCATTGGCCCCTTTAAAAGGAACCGTGCCAGTCAGCGCTTCAAACATGCTTACCCCGATGCTATAAAGATCGCAGCCGTAATCAAGCTTATCGCCGACAGTCTGTTCTGGGCTCATGTAATAGGGTGAACCTAGAATTTCGCCTGTGGCGGTAAGCTTTTGCACCATGTCGCCTACCGATTTAACCAGACCGAAATCTACCAGTTTAACCTCGGTACCAGCCAGCATGATATTTGCCGGTTTAATATCACGGTGGATAATTTGATACTGGTGAGCGTACTCCAGGCCGCAGCACACCGCAATAAATATTCTGATTGCTTCAGCTTGTGAAAGCGGCCCGTCACGCAGTATGCGCTGGCGCAGGCTCTCCCCTGCCAGCAGATCCATAACATAGTACGGTACACGCTTTTGGTAAATTCCCATGTTGTGCACTTTGACTAAATTTGGATGAGACAGTTTAGCAATAGCGCGCGCTTCAGCTTGAAAGCGCCGCCAGTTGACCTGGTTTTCACCCAGATTGAGCGCCTTCATAGCATAGCGATTTTTTAAAATGATGTGTTCGCACAGATAAACTTTGCCCATGCCACCCTCGCCGAGCAAAGAAATAATTTGATAGGTTTCGTCAACGACTACGCCCGGCTGTAGATCTTCGCCCTGGTTACTCAATTGGTTTCCTGCACAGTTACACTGCTTTATACCCAGCCGTTCACTAGGGCAGCCAGCTATCCATCAGTTTTTTAATTGACGGATTATTGAGGGCATTTCTGTCAAAATAGTTGCATAACTTGATTTTCGGTCTGTTGCTTATTAGCCTGCTCTTTTCGTTTTCAGTCCAGTCCTGGTCATCCAGTTCGATTATAGTTTTGGCAGGAAAACGGCGCAATGGCTCGATGCAGTCGGTTTCAAAAATTTGATTTTTCAATTCTAAAAAAACCAGACTATGCAGCGATGCCAGTATTTTTAGATCGGTGGCCTTTAGACCGCAGTCGGCCAGCGACAAATATTCGATATCGCTCATACCGGCAATTAATTTGAAATCATGAGAACCGAGTTTTGTACTGTCGAGTGCCAAATTGTTGATGTTTTTTTGCGATGACAAAATTTCGAGCAATTGAGTGGGTTGTTTGCATCTGCGCCATTCCAATATGCTTAAAAACGGTAGCGAGGGAAAATCGCTTATGTCGGCAGGTGAAAGATCGGTGAAGTTGACCTTTAAAATTTTCACCTGATTCAAATTTTTCAGTAATCTGAAATCGGTCGATGTGCAGTCTGTGCCCGTTAAATCAAGGTTGAAGATACCTTTCATGTGGGTCATTTCTTCAATCATGACACCGCTGCGATGAGTGAAATTTTGCAAGCTGATGCCACTGAGGTCATTTTCACCAAAGCCACGCAGCAATTTTGGATTGTTTGCCAGGGCATTATCGACGATTAATGAGAGTGACCAACCTCGCGGTACGAACAAAGTGCCGTCCGCTCCCGGTTGTTGCCGGATTGTGGCAGTAGGAGATGATTGACTGAAGTCGCCCATAATTAAGCCGGGCGGAAATTGAAATGTGCGGCCGGAATCGTCATCTTTAATCAGATAGGTTTTGATCGGCAGGTTAACAATTGCAGGGTTAATATGCAATACATCTGCTCTGAAAGCCGGTCGGTCAGTCATATCGGTTACGGGCGGCGCCGTGAAAGGCGGTGCTTTTTCAGGAGTCTGTGTGAAGAAAATCACAACCAATGCCACCGCAATTAGAGCAGTACAGGCTAACGTCAGCGGTACAGCAATTTTTCTCTGGCCAGTGCCGCTGCTTGTGCTGTAAGTATCCGAGTCGGTGGATTCACTCGAACGGAAAACTTGCGGCTTGTTGGTAAATCGAAATTCGTCGGTGCGGCGCGGCAATGCGCCGTCAGCGGCCTGGGCTTGCAATAGCAATTTTTCGAGATCTTGCGTTAGTCTGGCGCAATTTTGATAGCGCTGGGCGGGATCCTTTCGCAATAATTTTGCCACCACAGCTTCGATCTGCGGCGAGAACACCATATCTGGTGCCAGGTGCGCCAGATATGGTGCGGGAGCCGTCTGATGCATGAGCGAAGTCTGAACGGCATTGCTGCCCATAAAAGGCAAGGTGCCTGTCAATGTTTCGACTAAGGTGACACCGAGGCTATAGAGGTCGCTCGAGAACTCGAGCTTTCCCCCTTCTGTTTGCTCAGGGCTCATATAATAAGGCGAGCCGAGAATTTCGCCTGTGGCGGTAAGGCATTGCACCGCATCGCCGACAGATTTCACCAGGCCGAAATCAACCAGTTTAACTACGGTTTGCTCTGCGCCTTTTTCTTTTACCAGCATGATATTGCTTGGTTTGATATCGCGGTGAATAATGCCGTTATTGTGAGCATATTCAAGACCGGCGCAAACAGCCAGAATTATTTTCAGACCTTCAACTACGGGCAGCGGGCCACCAGACGAAATCAACTCTTTGAGAGTCTGGCCTTCAAGGACGTCCATGACGTAATAGGGCTGCCCTTGAAAGACGCCCATGTTGTGAATCTTGATAATATTGCCATGTGACAGTTTAGAAATTGCTCGCGCTTCCGCTTGAAATCGGCGCCAGTTAACGTCTGAACCTTGACCGCTGGAGAGAGTTTTCATGGCATATTCTTTGTTGAGAATAATATGCTCGCAAAGATAAATTTTGCCCATGCCGCCCTGACCTAATTTGGCCAGAATACGGTAGTCGTCCACTACGGTGCCCCGCTCAAATTCCGGCATGTTATGGATCATGCAATCATGTCCTCAACTGAAGCGTGATACCAGCTTTAATACCGTGAGAATCTGTTCTTTTAATGGTTTGCGGTGGGCCGATACTGATTTGGTTGCCATCAACTGATCATAATTGGCGATGAAAGAATCGTAGCTGGCGGCCAGCATTTCGTCATTAGAGTATTTTGGTTGCCAGCCTAATCGCTTCAAAGGCTCAACGTCAAAATAGAAATCTTCGCCATAGGTAAGGTAATGCCAGGGCGCTAGCGGGCTCATTTTAACGGCATCTAGTGTTTGCAATGTGCCAACGGTGAGGGCGTGGGGCAGACACTTTACTTTTGACTTGGACCCTGCGTGGGCAATGAGATTTTTCAGGCACTCGCCAATGGGGTTAAAGCGATCGGTGCCGACATTGTAAAGGCCTGGTCTATTCAGCTCTACCAGCATCATGTAGCAATCGATAAGGTCTTGAGCGTGGACGAATTGAATCTGGTTTTTGCCCGAGCCGATCACATAAACGTTGATATCGCTTTTGATCCAGTCGAATAAAACTTGAAAAATTCCCAGGCGGCCGTCGGCAATGATGGTGCGTGGTCGCACCGCTATTAGTGGCATGTCAGCTTTTTCGGCTATCTGCCTGGCCACCAGCTCGCCGTCCAGTTTGCTCACGCCATAAATCTCCACCGGTTTTGTCGGTGTGTCATTGGTAATGGGGCAGGGGGCGCAGCCGAATATGGCTGAAGAACTTGTGTGAATAAAGCATTTTACCTTTGCCTTGACCGCTTCTTCGGCGACGATTCGGGTGCCTTCCGCATTGACTTGCTGAAATCTGTTACCGGCTTTGGTGAGGGGAACGAGAGCGGCGGTGTGGTGCACGATATCAACACCTTGCATGGCCCGCGCCACGGCTTCTCTGTCAAGAACGCTGGCCAAAAAGAATTCTGCCTTTTGCGGTCTTTGATCGTCTTCCCAGATGTCGAGAATGCGCACATCTTCGCCACGGGCGACCAGATGTATGGCAATTAAATTGCCAAGAAAGCCCGACCCGCCAGTTACTAAATGTTTCATGGTACTTTTTGTTGCTACAGTTACCAATATTTTGGCAGCTCCGGCATTGTTTAGGTGAGATCTGAGATATTAAGTTGCCATGGCCGAATTAGAAAATAAATTGAATCAGGCGCGCAAATTCAGCCTGCGATTACCGGGCACGACCAGTAACCTGGGTCCAGGTCTGGATTGTCTTGGTCTGGCTCTGAACATTTACAGCAAGATGTCCTTTTTTGTTCTCGACCAGAATGACCCGGGCATTCCCCTGATAACCTTCAAGGGTAGTATTGCCAAGAGCGGGCTGGCGCAAGATCAGGGTCGCCTCACATACACGATTTTGAGCAAACTGTGGCAGCGTGACCATGACCTTTTGCAACGGGTGCGCATTGTGGTTGATTCCGAAATTCCGCTCGGTGTTGGACTGGGCTCCAGTGCCACAGCGATTCTAGGCGCCCTTTGGGCCGCCAGCGTGCTCACCGACCGCATACCGAGCACCGCCGGCCTGCTGGCCGAGGCCTGCGCTCTGGAAGGCCACCCCGAGACTTTCTCAGCTTGTCTGTTGGGGGGGCTGGTCGTTTCGAGCCCCATGAACGGCGGGGCCAAAATTACCACGCAAAAATTGATCTGGCCCGCCGACTGGCATTTCCTGGTGCTTTCTCCCCAGTATTCGCTCAATACTGCCAATGCCCGTTCGATTTTGCCGGCCAGCGTGAAGATGCAAGATGCTATTCACAATGTGCAAAAAGTGGCGCTGCTGGTTGCAGCTGTGGCGCGCGCCGACGAAGGGGCTTTTCGAGATGCACTTGACGACAGGCTGCATGAGCCTTATCGCATGCACCTGGTGCCTGAGCTGGCCAAGCTGCGGCGCGAGCTTATGAACGAACCAATATTAGGTTGCACCTTATCTGGTGCAGGTTCGTCGGTGCTCGTGATTGTGCACGAGAAGCGCAAAGCGCAGGTGCTGGAACGTTTGCAATACTGGGTGGCCACTGAAGCCAAGCCGCCTCGCATTTTAGACTGCCAGGTCGACGATCAAGGCGTACAAGAATTCGAATATAGCTCAGGCCCTGCGCGAAATTAGGTCAGGCTTTTCAACTGTTGCAGGTCGGCCAGATCGGCTTGGCGTCCGATCAAAGTTTTGTATGCGATTAGATCTTCCAGAGGCTGAACGCTTACTTTCATACCGTGCCAGAGGCGCAGTTGCGCTTTTTTTATATCGACGTTATGCGCTATCCACTGCCCCTGACAAAATATTTGCTGGGCCTCGATTTGATTGATATCTACTGCAGTTGACTCAATTTTCAAGTTGAGCATTACCATTTGAAATTCACTGTCTTGATGAAAGTGCAAAGGCTCAATGATGTGCAGGCGCAGCAAGTATGCCACCAGCTCAATGTGGGCTCGGGGCATTTCTAAGTCGATGTCTTGCAAAGGCCACTTTGAACCGTGAATATTTCCGGCCAGGCCGCCGGTAAACTGGTACGGCACTTTGTGTTCATGCAAAATCGCGACCAAAAATTTGATGGCCTCCAGCTTTTCTTCACTAAGAACTTCATTCATCGTATTTCGATTGTCATCTTGTCTAGATTCGATTTTAGACTTTATCGCCGCTGTTGGAAAGTTTTTGGGCAAACTTCGAGTAGGCATAAGATGACACCAGTAAAATCACTCCGGCACCGATGAATGACAATATTCGTTGAATAGTTTCGGCACCGGCCAGATCAACAAGAAGCAATTTGCCGGCCACCAGACCGAACACGCAAAGTCCCATGACGCGGAAGGCTTTCTGGGGCAAAGTGAAACCGGCTACCAGAAGCAACATGCCTTCTAAGGCCCAGCCGGCGCTGATTAAGCCAGGCTGCAGCTTGAGGCCGAAGAGCATTGTCACCACAATAGTGGCGGAAATGGTGTAAATCAGGCCAATAAAGCGCTCGGCGCTATTCTTGATGATATCAAGGCGATGCTTGTGATATTGATAGCTGGCGCCGTATATGAGCGCCGCTGAAACCAGCGTGCCGGCCCAGGTCCAGTTTTCGCAAAGGCTAATCAGTGTGGAGCAGGCGACGAAATAAAAGAGCAAACCGGTGAGGCGAATCAAACGGCTATTGACGTGAAAACCAAGTGCCACTACTGATGATGCCTGTGCCGTCCACAAAAGCGGCAGCCAGTGATTGGCGACGTCGGTGGCATGCTGATCAAGCCCGCTGCTATAGAGCGCTTGTGGTGGAATGAGAGCATAGAGTATAACGCCACCGAAAAAATATGAAGCGAAGAAAAATCTGCGCTCGCCATAGCTTTGCGCCGCAGCAAAGTGCTCGCTACGCTGAATCAAAGAAGCTCCCACAAAGGCGATCGCACCAAAAAGACAGGTGATAATGCTTCCCCTGATAGGATACGGGCCGATATTTTGCTGATAGGTGTTTCCTGAATCGAAAAGAATGGCGCAGCCCACAGCCAGGCAAAGAACATACGCAAACCAGCGCAATTGTTTAATTTGAAACTGCAAACCAAGAATTGTCAGGGCCAGAACTTCCAGAGCCAGCAAGCAACTAGCGGTTTGACCGTCATGGAATAATTGCGGAATGCATAAAGTGGCAAAGGCCGTTGCCAGTGTCAGGTAAGTAGTGCTTTGCGCCGGTGCATCTTTTTTAACTAGCTGCCTGGCCATAATCATATAAACGGCGCCGAGCAAAATCGGGAAAATAAATTCGTTGGCACCAAGAGCCAGATAGACACTGCTCTGCATACCAAGATAAAAACACAGCGCCGAAATAATGACAGCAGCAACAAGCCGCGCCCGGCCTTTTTTGACGGCCTCGGGCATGTATAGCGAAACGGCCCCGAAAGCGAGCCAGTTGGTGAGCATGAAGGCCACTCTCATGGCATTGAGCGAGGTTGGTGAAATCACGGTATGTGGCACCGCAGCTTGCAAAAGCGCGGCAAAAGCCGAAGTGTAGGCGGCGCACAAACCCCAGAAATAAAGCACTCGCCAGTGCATACGGGCGCACAGGTAGGCGGTGGCAATTGTCAGGATACCTGCAGCGCTGGTGGTCAGCACTGTCGGTTCGGTCAACGGTATGGTTGTAAAGCCCAAGACAACAGCCAGTGTGGCGATAATTTCAGAACGTTTTTGCAGGGAATGCAAAATTGCCATCAACGCCACAGCTAAAAGCAGGCATACCGCTGACAATGGCTCGGGAACAATTTGGACTGAGGGAATAAAATGCATTGCATAAACACTAAAATAAGCCAGCGACCAGCCGCCGCCCATAAGGCCGCGGGCGTACCAGGATGCGCTTTTGTTGCGATGCTCGATCCACTCACCTAAGCCAAGCATTGAGGCAGCAATAATAAGCCCGGTCGCGATTTTGGCCGCAGGCCCGAAATACTGGAACGAATAAAGTATGAGTAAAGCAATGCCTATGACAAGGCTACCGACGCCGAGGCTATTGAGCCAGTAAAGGCCAATGCGAGTCTCTAGGTTTTTTGCCGGACCCCGGGCGGCATCGCCAGTGGTGCCCGCGTCGCCGGAGGGTGCAGCTTCGGGGGCATTCTCGCCAGCCGGGCCCGGTCCTGTGTCAGTGCCGTGTACTGCGTGGGTGTTGTGACCTGCCCTACTGCCTTGTGCCTGCTGGCCCGCAACAGTATCTTCGGGAGTTCTTGCAATTATTAGTAAATCTGGTGAATTTTGAACCGGAGCATGCTCCAGCTCAACATTTGTGTGTTCTTGCTTTAAGAGCGCCACATCTTTTTCTGTAATTTCGCCAGCGGCAGGTGCCGAAAGGTCGAGCCTGGCTTCAATTGCTGCCAGTCGCAAATTTATATTGGCGACGGCATCGCGCAGGCTGGAAATTTCTTCTTCTTGCACTTACAACCTGCCTATCTGTTCAGTTCTCGCCGCTTTTTTTAGAAAAACTCTCAGGCTATCACAAGTTGGCGTCTGATCGCGTTTTTTACTCTGGCTTACAGAAATGGTCACTTCCTGATCACATTGTGAGCGTAACGTGAAGAGTATGGGTGGTGCCGAGAGATGCGAAAAACGCGGCCCAATGGGAGGCTCAAAATGACAAGAGATGCGAAACAGTATACAGAACACGATTCACTGAATAATCCGCTAGCTAGCGGTCTACTTCACCGGCTTTGCAAGCATGCCGACGTGAAAGTTAGACTGCATCTGGCGGAAAACAGACACACACCGGTTGAATTACTGATGGCCTTAAGTGGCGACAGTGACTCGGCGGTGCGATTAGCGGTGGCTGAGAATGCAAGCGCTCACCAGTGTTTAATCGAACGTGCAGTCAGTGATGAAAGTGTTGATGTGCGCTATGGGCTAGCGGAAAATCCGCACATGCCTTCTCATCTTTTGAAAATTTTGGCCCTTGATGAAAATCCATATGTGGCCATGCGTGCAATGCAGACCTTGGCGCGAGTAGTGAGAGAGTGCCTGGCACTCCGCTGCTTCAAAAATCACAATTAGAATTTTTCGATAAGCAGTAATGCCGAAGTGAGCTAAACGCGAGACTAAATGCAAGCTGGTCTCAGGTTTTGGCCACCGCTATGAATTCTCTGAATTCATAGCGCGAATAAATTCGATTGTTGCATGCAGAAGACCTGGCCGAGAATCCAGCTCTAAGCCTGGTCTTCTGCGCCACCCATATTTTATCGCGCACTTGAACTGATAATGAAGGAGGAAAATTTGCTTTTTTAGGTTGACTGGCTTTGCTTTTGCCAGTTTGGGTTGTGTTAGGAGTAAAAGTTTGGCCGCTAGCGGCCAAACTTTTACTCGCCCATGCTCCAGCGTCTAATCCAACTTTTGCTCTCAAAAATTTAGCCAAAAATTTCTCAAGCAATTTAAAAAATCGATTTTAAGACGCTCAAATAAGCGAACTGCAAAACAATCCGCTTCACGAGGTTAAATTGCATGGAAAAATCAGCCGACCAAGCCGCGCCGCGTAAAAAAACAATAAATTTAAAATCAACCAACAATGATGTTAAGCAAAGGTGGTGAAACATAATTGAGTATTTCTCGATAGGTTACAGGAGGATGCGTGCCGCACAAGTGCATCACAGAGCCTCGTCCCCAGCGTTCGCGGTCAAGCGTGCACCAGAGTGCGGCTACATAAGTTTGAAGGCCTTTGCGGCCCACGCGATGAAAGTATTCAATGACAAATTCATAAAAATTGGTGAGGGCAATAATAATCGTCTCTGTCAGGGGGATTTGAGATTGGCTTTGCTTAGCCGGTGCGCATTTAAAATATTTACCACCTGGTTCTACCCGTGCTTCGCCGAAAAGTTCGAGTTCGCTTAAACTGCCGGTTACTTTTCCTATCGCAAAACCTGTTCTTAATGAAATCGTGTCAGCCGTTAATCCGACATCTGACAGCAAGCTTAAAACCACCTTCTTCACTTTCTCGTATTCACTGAGATTCTCGTCTTGATCATCTCCGTTTATTCCATCAACGAAATTTTCATCGTCACTTGCGCCCGCCGGCTCAATATTATTTGCCAAATCATTTTGCAAAGCTTCGTCAATCAATTCTTGTTCTACAAACGGGTGACTGTTAGCAGGCGTCTCCAGTGTGCGCTTGGCTATCAACAACCTAACTAGCTGACCGGAAAATTGCTCTGCATCAGATGACATTTGATTAGAAATGGCCATCCTGAATTTCCTTAGAATGGTGTATGCCGATGTCTGAGGAGTGCCGGTTAGCTTTGAGAATTGAGGCCCACTAATGGTCAGGCCTGCTTCGAAAAGGAGTGATGCCGCTAGGTAACTTTTGAATAGTTTGACGCGACTTAAAAGTGTGCCGGACGTAAACCAACTGGTCATGCCACAATCAAGGCATTCGCATTCCCGCTCACCATCAACCCTCCTGATGTTGTCACTAGAACAATCCGGGCAGAGAATCATTCCAAGCTTTTTCCAATATTCGTAAAAAACATCTTGGGCCATGGCATCTGTAGGTGCATAAATTTGTACATCGGCCCAGATTTTGGCCAGGCGCTGGTCATTTTCTTCGCGGCTCAGCATCGGCATAACCTCCGTTTACATACATAGACGTGGGCACGAAAGAGAAAGTTCAATTTATTAGGGCCAAAATGAAAAATTTATGCGAGACGCATGCGCTCGAACCTTGTTTCATAATCCTGCAAAAGTAATCCTTTGAAATTGCCCGTAAAGGCCGCAGCTGGGCCTAGTGCGGTGCGTTTGCAACTTTATTATTTCCCTGCCATGATTTATGGTGCCATCCGTGACATGCTGCTCATGATGATAAGTAGTCAGGAGGTTTCCTTTGATTAATCGTTATGTAGGGCCAGTTTTGAGCCTGTCTTTAACTCTCATGGTGGCGTCAGCAGTACCACAAGGGCAGGCTGCCAATGCCGTAGCAAAAGCGACTACCGCCAAAACTTTGAGTCTGCAATCTTCACGGGTTAGCCCGAATGCTTTTCGCGAGAGACTTTTCAAAGGCAAGCTGTCGGCTGGTGTGGTCGCCGCAGAAAAGTTATTGCTTGATGGAAAATATGTTGCTGCTCAAGATGCTTTTCGCGTTGCCGTCAATAAGAATTCGAAAGACACCGCTGCTTTGACCGGTCTCGGTTATGCACTAGTGCAGCAATACAAATTAGACGCAGCCGATGAGCAGTTCGGCAAAGCACTGAAAATCAATGCGAAATCACCATTGGCCATTGTCGGTCAATCGATGGTGAGACTGTATCGCTTACAGTCTTCCTCAATGACTATAATTTCGCAACGGCAGGCGACTTTGACTTCGGCTGAGGCCGGTTGCAAACAAGCATTAAAACTTGATCCTCAGGCCGCTGAAGCCTATATCGTCTTGGGTCTGGTGCAAAGAGAGCAAGGGCGTTTGAAAGAAGGGCGCAACAGTCTTTCTATGGCGATCAAATTAGATCCGCAGTATGCCTCAGCCTTTGTGCAACGCGGTTTGATTGATTTGAAGCTTGGCGACACTGCTGCTGCTCTCACTGATTTCAATTCCGCCATCACTCTTCGCCCTGATAATGCTTCGGCTTACTATGGTCTTGGTCAGGCTTATCTCAATCAAGGCTTATATGATGACGCCTACAAGGCTCTGAACACTTCCCTTTCTAAAAACCAGAACAGTGCCCCTGCTCACATTGCAATGGGTGACGTTTACTTCAAGCAAAATAACCGGGTAGCGGCGGTCAAAGAATATCAACGCGCAATTGGTATCAAGGCTGAAAACGAGCTGGCGTATTTGCGCATGGCTAATATTCGCGAATCGCGCGGCGATTTAGAATTGGCACTGGGTGATTTACGCTCTGGTCTGGCTTTGAGTCCTAACAGTGTTGATTTGCACCGTCGAGCCGGCGACATTAATTTGCGTCTGGAGAAAACCGACGAAGCATTAAAAGAGTACACCACCGTTCTGGGCTTTATGCCGGGCGACGTTGCTGCTGTTAAAGGTATGACTCGCACCCTCATGATTAAAGCGCAGAAAGAAGCGAACGGTGCGTTTTTTGTCGCTAACAATTTCGAATCGGCTGAGAATTTCATTCAACGGGCTATTCAGCTGAATCCTAACGATATGGAATTGCGTCTGGCTGATGCCAAACTGCGCGCCCTGTCAGGAAAGCCTGTTGATTTATCTACTCTGGGTACTCCAACTAACGATGCTCAACGCATTGCTTATGCTGAAGCATGCCTGGCGCAATTTAAGTATCAAGAAGCCACCGATAATTTCGCCACTGTTATAGCCAATTGCACCACAGCGGCTCAGGCCTTTGCTGTTGCCGATATGGCCTTGATGATTCGTGACCTCGATAGTGCCGACGCCGCTTACAAACGTGGTGCCACATTCACTGAAGAAGATGCCGCCGCTCGTTCCAAGCGTGGACTGACAAGAGTCGCCACCGCTAGAGACAAAGCACGTCAGGCGCTCACTCTGGCGCAAGATCTCGAGCGCAAAAAACAATTGACCAGTGCAATCGATCAATATCGGGATGCCGCTTATCAAAATCCGCGGCTGTCTGCTGCCCACCTGGGGCTAGCTGATACTTTGCAAAAGCTCTATAACAAATCGGCTCCGCCATTGCGTGAAGCTGCTTTGCACTATCGTGCTTATGCTTCTCTTGAGCCTGGTTTGCCTGAAAAACAATCAGAGAAAATTGCCAAGAAAGCAGTTAAATGTGATGAGCTCGCTTTCAAAATTGAGCAGGGCAAATCCACCAGCCGACTGTCTTCCATATTCAGCTCTGTAGAAAAGTTCTTCAAGAACTGATCATTTACTGCTCTAAAAATCTGACCAACAAAAGACCTTACTGCGGCATGCCATCTGTAGTAGGGTCTTTGCTCATGGTCAGGCTTGGTGGAGAAATGGCGTGAGGACTGGCTTCGGGTACTTCTTGTACTTTGACCACCGCTTCGTCGTCAGTAAGAACGTCGTCTCGGCTGCTTTCAGCAATGATGCGAGCGCGCTCTTTTAATTGAGCTACCTGCTCGCGCGAGTCTAGATAATATAAAACGTAGGCGTACCGCTCTAAATAGGGCACCAGAGCGACTGAATCAGGCCCGTGATGTTGCTCGGCCAAACGCAATGCCTGCTCGAATAATGGTGCGGCTTCAGTGTACTTTTTTTCTTGAGCGTAAACATTGGCCAGGGCAAACATTGCTCTGCCTTCGTTGCCGTTACGAGAAGGCGCGGCCTGCCAGAGGCCCGGAGCGCGCAGATAAAGCGCTTCGGCTTCGGCCAGCTTGCCTTGCTGCACCAGGCATTTACCGAGTTTATCTAAGCGGGCATAGACCTGATAGTTTTCCGGCGGTTGAATGCGCTCGGTTATATCGAGCGCATCTTTTAAATATGACTCGGCATCTTCATTGTCTTTACGCGCCAAAGCCAGGCTGCCCAGGCTATCGTAGCTATTGGCAAGAGACAAATGCCGCTTGTCAAGTACGGTAGATTTTATATTCAATGCCGCTTTAAACAATCTCTCGGCCATGGGAAAATCTTCCCGCGCACCGTACATGTTGCCGATATCATCGCAGGCAATAGCCCATTCTATTAGAGGATCGCGCATCACAGGTGATGCCTCTCCAGCCCATGCTTGCAAAGGCATCCCGGCCTTGAGGATAATTTTGCCTTGAGCTTGAGTGCTGGCCTGACTGAGTTTACCTTCTACAAATGCAAGAATTTTTTCGGTCAGTGGGGTGGCCTTACCGGCGGTGCCGTGGTTTAAGTAAAAATGCACCAGCGATGACATGCCGGGAATTAATTGTTCATCTTCGCTACCGCAGGCCACGGTTTTAACTGCCAGCTCTTCTTCTAGATAGGGCTCTGCTTCATTAAAACGACCGCGAATGGTGAGCAAACGCCCCAGTTCACCGTCACTTTTAGCGAGCCTTGGATCTCCGGCGGGAAAAGTGCGAGCCAGATTAACGGCGTATTTTAAAAGCCGTTCGGCGTCGCCGTATTCGCAGGCGTAGGCGGCTTTTTCACCCTTTGACTGCACTTGCTCCCAGGCACCTTGAGGCAAAGCTGCACAGGGCGAGAATAGCTGACCGGATAGTGCCAGAGAAAGGGCCGGTACTAGAAATAGCGATTTAGCTGTTTTGTTCATGATTTACTTTCTGATTGACTCTACTTGATAGTACCGGATTTGGGGCCGCAGCGCACCTGCAACAGCAGAAAAACATGCAAGAAAGCTCCTTTTGCAATTGACCTTTGGCTGCATTTGGCGCACAGTAGCGAGGTTAATCTATCTGGTTAATCACAAATTGGCATCCCCCTTTCAAGCCGACGATAATCGCGAACCAAACCAGCGCGCAGACAGCGCTGGTGCCTCTGCGCTCGAGGGGCAGCTGCAGCCGGGCGATATGGTGGGCGAATACGAGATTATTTCGCTTCTTGGAGTGGGCGGCATGGGTTATGTCTACAAAGTGCGGCATAACGCTTTGCAAAAATTCTACGCTCTTAAAACTCTCAGTCCCGACAAAATGACTGAAAATTCCTGGTATCGATTGCAGCAAGAAGCTCAAGCAATTGCGCGCATGAATCATCCCAATGTTATTGCCATTCATAATTTAGGCATGCATCTCAATATTTTGCCGTTCTATGTAATGGATTTGCTGGAAGGCGAAAATCTGGCTGATGTGATTGAACGGACCGGCCCTTTAAGTCTCGAAGCGGCTTTGCCTATTTTAATTGGCGTTAGTAAGGGCCTCGGTTATGCTCACAAAAAAGGCATTGTTCACCGAGACATAAAGCCCGGCAACATTTTTCTGTTAAACGCCCCCGATGCTGTAGGTTCGAGGGTGAAGCTCGTAGACTTTGGCGTGGCAAAGCTTTCCGGTGGCACGGCCGACATGCAAAATTTGACAGCTGCTGGTGAAATTTTCGGCAGTCCATATTACATGAGCCCAGAGCAGTGTTTGGGAAAAAGAGTGGATGGCCGCTCCGATATTTATTCTCTGGCTTGTACTTTCTTCGAGATTCTGACCGGCGGGCCGCCTTTTCGTGGTGGCAATCCAATTCAAACGATGATGATGCACCAGACCCAGGAACCACCGACACTGACGCAAGTGACCGGGGGCGAATATTTTCCTGATGAAATAGAAGCAATGATTGCGGTAATGCTGGAAAAAGCACCGATGGATCGCTATCAGAATCTCGATGAAGTCATAAGCGAGCTGTGCGTGATTGAAGAAGAAAAAAACTTCCAGCAATCGGCAGCCGGCTCGGGCTCGCGGTTTAAACATGACTTAGATGCTGCCGGCGAGGCGCAACCACGTAATGTTGCCATGCTGGTGATGAAAATCTGTTTTTCGCTGATCATAATCTTCTCCGTTTCAGGAACGATTATGTATCTTGTGAATAATAATTTTCAGGTGCCGTCTGGTGAGGATGAGAATCAGTCAGTTTCTACCAATAATTCAACTTCTAATTCAACTGTTAGCAAAACTGCTAATTCAAGTGCTTCGTCAAATGCAACTTCAAGCACTGCAAACGCTACTTCAAGCTCCGCTGACGACACTAGTGCCACCAATACCGGTGCTGCTGCAAATCTCGCAGTTGCTACAGCAACGCCTGCTACAGCCACTAACGCTAAAGCCACAACTGTCGCGCCTTCTGGTCCATATTTTTCTGGAGTAGAAGAACACGGCGACGTAAAATATAAGGTTTTTGATTTCCCTAATAACCGCAGCTTCGGTACGCTACGGTTTATCAATTATGACGACAAGCAAGAAGCGCAAGGGCGCCAGCTTGTACGGGCTGACGCCGAAGTGGTGCTGCGTTGTAATAACGAAATGATTTTAAATCCTTCTTTGTTAGACGGCTTTGGACCTGCTGATTTAACTGAAGTGGAGTGCGTGGATCTTTTCCGCGTGGGCAATGAATTTATGCAACACGTGGGACGCCTGGCCGGTCTTAAATGTATACGCATTGAGACGGGTGAGATTGACGACAGCTGTTTGAAGTATATAGATCAGCTCAATGAACTTAAAGCGCTGCATCTAAGTCAAACAAAAGTTCTGGGCAGTGGCCTGGCTAAGCTAGTTCGCATTCCTAAGTTAAAACGAGTGACCTTTGCCTCCGGCCTCAAGACCCCGGCTTTACTGGCCGCTCTGGCCAATTCGTCCAGTCTGACCGAACTTAATGTTGAAAACTCACCACTAAATTTGCAAGATTTTAAAACCATTGCCACCATGACGCAGCTGAAACACCTAAAATTGAACAGCACCGGCCTGACAAACGGTGGCCTGGCGGCGATTTCGACACTGCCTCATTTGAAAATTCTCGACGCTCGATTTAATTTGATTGATGCTCATTGTTTGCCTGCGTGCAAAAATATGAAAGCTTTGCGCCAGCTGCAACTGAGTGGCGAAAATTGGCGTGATTGGGATACTGTCGCTTTTGCGTCAGCCTTGCAACCCGTTTCTGTACGCTAGTTTTTTGTCTGCTATTTTTCCAGGCCGCGGTGTTTGACTTTTCAACAAATTAACGGCGCTGTTACGCAACACGTTAGCCGTAGCATGCTTTGAACCCAGCCAGAGTGCCCTTGAAGCATCGTTATAAGCTTGCTGGTAATGTCCAAGCTTTAGTGCGGCCAGGCTGCGCATTTCGTAGCCACCAGGTTTGGTGAATTGTTGTTTGACATATTTGTCGGCACAGGCAAAGGCTTCTTGCCAGCGCTGTTGTTTAGCCAGCTGTACAAATTGTTCTGGCACAGTGAAGACAGAACTGCGTGTTTTGGCCGCCTGAGTAGAAGTTGTGACAGCGGCAACTATCACCGTCGGTCGGGTCAGGGCGCGCAAGCTTTTGCCTCTAATGGCTAGAGCGGCAGAAGGCCTTACGCCCTCCGCGACTTCCATTTCGTTTTCGCCTTTGTCGTAATGCGAGCAGCCATAACTGGTATAGGCGGCAGTGTCGAAACTATTGTAATCGGCAAAGGCAAAAGCCTTGCCGGCCATGCGTTCATGCATTATTTTATCTGTGGTTTTAAAAGCACCATAAGGCAAATCTTTATGCGGATCTTCCACCTCTTTGATCGCTGCTTGATCGCTTATGCAATCGGCCAGATCTTTTCTGTTTTTATAAATGTGCTGAGCGTCGAAGCCCTGCAAATGGCTGCGGGCAATGGTTTCTTGCGAGTGAGTAGCCAGGTGTTCCAGGTGCAATCTTTTAAACAGTTCAGATTTATGCGCTGCGGTGATCGCTTTGTCTTCCCAGATATAACTTAGCTTTTCTGCCAGGGCCAGCTCGCAAGCTAAGTCGGCGGAATTCCAGAAACCTGGCAGGCAGTGCAAAACCGTGCCATCGGCAGTCATGACGAAAGTTTGCAAATTGTGAGGTCCGGCACCATTGGTGGTGTTAACTGCCGTACCGTCTATTGGATGCACGCCAGAGTCGCCGGCATATCCTTCTTGCATGATATTTTTGTAGCCGCAAACAAAACGGTTGCGCAATGTTGTAAAGGTTGGTTCTTGTGAAAGCGACACGGCTCTCAAGCTATTGCCGGCACTTCACGTGAAGCCGTCGATGTTGCCGAGCATGTGAATCCAGACAATCAACTTGTGCTCTTTTTTCGCCTGCTCTTTGGCCGCATTCAAAGATGTGAGCCAGTTGATTTTTGAACAAACCATTTTTGATTGAGTCTGCGCGGTGCTGCCCGGCAAAACCGCCGGTAGCAGAGCCGGACTGTCAGCGCCAAAAGCCGGCACAGCAGCCGAGCCAAAGCATTGCCAGGCTGATAGAGCCAGAGCGAAGGCGGCTGCAGATGTTTTTCTTGGCAACATGTTCTTAGTATATGCCTTATGCCAAGATAGTCTAGTTGCTAGAAACCATTTTGCGCAGTTAATGCAGGCACAGGCAAAGGTAAATTGATGTCTGGTCGAACGGTCAAACGCAGCAGCTCTGGATTGCGATTATATAGATTCGGGGCAACCGGTCGGAAATAGTGTTCCAGTGCCTCGATAGATAAACCGGCAGCCCGGGCGGCTTCGAGCTTCTGGCCGCCAATCAGGTCGGCCTTTGCGAATTGTTCAATGCCGGCGCGGTAACCTGAAAGTATGGCCTCGTCTTTTTGATTGGAGTTCAATAAAAACTTGAGGGAGTGGAAGCTGTTAACCTCAGGGCGAATGACGATACCAGCCGTTTCTGCCAGACCGCTGCGGTCTTTCTCGAAGTTTCCGCTCAGGTATTTGGCAAATAAGTAGAGGCCTTTATTTACGTACGACATGGCGCCTACAGGCAAGCTGGCGATGACGTTGTCAGCGTGCACGCCAAAATGGGTGGTGACCATCTGGGTGGGGCATTTGCCGAAGCGACCGAGGGCACCGTCGAAGAGACGGCGACCGAGGTAAGTGACCGATTCGAGCAAGGCCGGTATGGCGCAAGTGGCGCGGACGGCATCGCCAACCTGGGCCGGCTTGCTGGAAATTAAATGTTGGCTGTTGCCTCTGGTGTACTCAACGACGCCGTTTTTGGTGAACATTACTTCGCTTTCGCGGCCGACTGCCATAGTCCAAAATTTGGCCGGCCATTCTTTAACGTGCAAATCAGTTAACTCCCCAAGCTTGCTTGAGCCGTAGATGCCGTCTTGCAGCAAGTCGATTTTTTTGCGTTCGCGAATAAATGGTGTCAGTAATTTCTTTTTGTCGAGCAGGCCGGAGAAATCTGTCATTTTGGCCAGTTCAATCATTTTATGGGAAGGCAATTCAGCAGCGGCCATTACCGCAGGAATAGCACCACCGCTCACACCGCCGATGGTGTCTAGTTTAATTTCAGCGGCGCGGCAGGCCAGAATTACACCGGTGCTGGTGAGGCCGGCTTTTGAGCCGCCGCTGCCGCAAACCAGGTGCCAGCCGCGTTCGCTTGTCTTTCCCGAAACCATTTCAGCCGAGGCAATCGCCTGTCTATCTTTAACGATGGTGGTGGTGAGCGCTGCATTGTCGGCTCTACGCGAGCGTTCACCCAAAGTGGAGAAGCCTTTGCCGAAAGCCATTCCCACACCGTGAAAAGCGGCATTGGTGAGGCCGAAACCAGCGGCGGCCATAGCTGTGCGCTCCAGGCTGGCTGCCTGACCGGTTTGAATAATTGAATTGGCTTGCTCTGTGATTACTCCACCGATTACACCCGAAGTAAGTGCGGCGCTGATGCCTTTTTCTGAAGCAAGCAAACCGCTTTTGACGAGCATTTTCGGACCGTATTCGAAAACAGCAATTGCAGCGGCGCCGCTTACGGCATGGCCGATGCGGTCTTTATCGCCTTCGCCTTGCTTCAAAGGTTCCACTGCTCCGATCAAACCACCGGCGGCAACAGGAGCGAAACTGCCTACTCCCGGCGCCCGTTTAATCAGCGCTGTGGCAGCGATGAACACTGTGGCACTGCCCACAAATTCACCGGCAATGTAGGCTTTCGACTGACCGTGTTTGGCTTGCTCAGCCAGCTCTTGGGCTGAATCGGTTTTACCGTTTATAAGTTGACTTGTGCCTTTGAAGGGTGCGATCAGTTTGTGAGCCACGCCGGAGCCGAACTCTGACAGCAATCCATTGTTTGAATCGCTGTCGTCTGATTTCGTATTCTCGGGTGCGGTGCGGTCGAGTGGCATTTATTTTTCAATATTTCTGCCGGGCGGAAATGATTGGGGACATTCCCATAGTAATTAAATATTGATATGTCACAACACGGTTATTACGGCGCTACCAAGGCGCTTTCCCTGAGGGGCATCGTGATAGGGGGTGAGGCCGGTGAGCGAAATTTTGTATTTTTTGACGAAGAGTCTGAATGCTGCCTGATTCGGCAAAATGGTTGAAACCGGATACGCCGTCAACTCAGGCAACCGCGGCGCCAAATTTTTAACATAGTCATGAAAGAAGGGTTCGAGATCGGCGGCGCTCAAATCGAAAGCGGCCTCGACGTATGTATCGTATTTGCCTTTAAGCTGACGCTGGCCTAAATCGAGGTAACGCTTGAGTTTGCCGCGTTCAAGCAAAAATGAACCAGCTAGGGCTTGAGCCCCTTGCTGGCGATTGGCAGGGGTGCGGCAGATAATGTCGCCGAACTTCCAGTTGACGAAATCGGCTAATTTTTGATCGCCGACAGCAGCATATTCTTTTGCCAGGTGCGCTTGAACCATGCCGCCGGCTCCACGCGGATCAAGGTTGAGTGCGGCTTTTAGATTTTTCAAGGCGCCCGGGTGATTGCCTCTGGCGGCACAGATTTGTGCCAGGGCATCGATCATTACTGCTTTAGCAATGGGCGACTGAACCGGCACTGCGCGCAAGGCAAGCTGCAACTCTGACTCTGCTTGATCAAATTGCTTTTCGCGTAAAGCCAGTTGCCCGGCCGCTAAATGCAAATCAAAGCGGTCGGCTTTGAGCAGGGCTTTTTGGCAAAGCTCCAGTGCTTCTTTGTGGCGTCCCATTCTTTGCCAGACGTCTACTTTTAAGTTGAGCAAATCAATGTTGCCGGCTTCACCTGCCAGGGCGTCATTGACTAAAGGCAGCGCGTTTTCAGGCTGGTTGCAAGCTAGGTATGAACGGGCGAGAATCCAGCGGGCCTCTCGTATATGAGTTCTGGTTTTGATGAAATACGGAGCCTTTCGAATGCATCTGGCCCATTGATTGTGCTGATAGAGGCCGACAAGTTCGCCGAAATGATCAGGTTTGTTTGCGTCTATTCTTTCTATAGACGATTTGGCATTTGGCGCAGTGCTGCAAGCGCTGGTCGCCAGGCAAACGGCGGCAATCGAGAGCAGAAGCAATTGACAACGAGGCAAAGTTATTGTTCCGGCGAATGTTTCATTGACTGGCCTATCTTATCTTGCTTATCTTATCTTGCTTGACAGAATAAGAGTAAGAGCATTAGTTTAAGCGCTGGCAACGGCAGAAATATTCAGGGCACTTTGCAGATTAATGACAGAATCTCAGTCGCAGCAAATTTCATCAAGCGCAGAAGAAATTGCTCGGCACAAATTGATCCATATTTTGCAAATGGCTTATTCAGGTGAGAAAGCGGCTACCATGGCTTATGCTGGTCACTGGCGCTCCCTCAAAGCCGGCACCGAACGCGATACCATAAAACGCATCGAAAAAGAAGAAATTGAACATCGGCAAGCTGTCGGTCGCATGCTCGTCATGCTCAATGCAGGCCCAGCCTGGTGGCGCGAAATTTTAATGAGCGCAATCGGCACAGTGGCGGCAGTGGGATGCTTCTTCAGCGGTTGGTTTTTGCCCATGTATTTCGCCGGAAAACTAGAAAACGACAATGTCAGAGAATATGACGTAGCTGCCGGCTACGCTCATACGATTAAACTAGACGAGTTCTTGCCGCAATTGCATGAAATGTCGCGCACCGAATCAGAGCACGAACTATTTTTCAGCAGTTGCGTGGCCAATCACTGGATGCTTAAGCCCGCCATTAAGATCTTTGGCTGGGACCCTTTGTTGGTGATTGAAAGTCATAAACTTGCAGCACTCGATTGAAACGATAACGTTTGAGTTTGTAAAAATGAAACGTTATCGTTTGAGATCGCCCAAGCCACTGTTATGCCATTGTTATTTTCGCAAGCGATAACAAATGCACACCCCTCCCAAATACCAACATCGGCATTTGCCGGAGGAACTGACTATGAACGATAAGACTCAACCTGGCGAAGGTACTGCTGCTCTTACAGGTGGCGCACTGATGGCCGCTGGAAATCTGTTTAAGGATGCTTACAACCCCAGTAAGGAATTCGCTAAAACAGACAGCAATAAAGATAGCTGTGTTTTACTAAAGGAAATGAACACGGAAACTGAAAAGGCCGTGGACAGAGAATTCAGCCGCCGCGCCGATACAGCGGCAGGCTGGTCTATAAAAACTCTTGACTCAGACAAAAACGGCGTTTTGAATTTTGATGAATACAAGGGTCTGCCTTTTCATCAACCTGGTGGTGCCATAAGCGCACAGCAACTTAAAGAACGGTTTAAAAACGCTGATGCAAATCACGATGGTAAGCTGACAAAGCTTGAACTTTTGGCCCAAAATCGTAAAGCGGACAGCGATGTTGAGTCTAAAACCCTGTCTCTGGAGAAAAAGCACACTGCGGCTGTCTTCAATGCTCTTGATACCGACAAAAGTAAGTGCGTTTCGAAAGAAGAATTCATCAAATCGAAAAGTTCTTATTTGCCTACCTTTGAACTTCACCACGCCGCTGCGGCCGTCGGACGCGGTGCAACTGAGGCAGGCGAAGCAGCCCTGGCTATCGGAATAGGCATCATTGGCGGCGGTCTCGGCAAGGCAGTCAAAGGTAAAGGAAAGCACTAATCTAAATCGCTTCAAGGCGGCCATGACCTTAACAAGAGACGTAATCTTGGAGGGTCATGGCTTTGCTTTTGCGGGTAAATTGATGCGGTGTGAGGTGGGTGTATGATTGAGACCATGAGCGAGCTTTCCGATAACACCGTCTCGTTTCAGACCGGCTCTGAAGCAACAATAACTTATGAGCCTGGCGATATCGTGGGCGAAGACTATATCCTGCTCGCTGTTTTAGCACGTGGTGGAATGGGAGTTTTATTCACGGCTCGCCACCGCCAAATGGATACTGACCGCATCTTTGCGTTGAAGCTTTTGGAACCATCACAGTTAACAGGAGTCAACTGGCGCCGCTTCGAAATCGAGGGCAAGGCTCTCGCCAGGCTCGAACATCCTAATGTGGTGAAAATTTTCAACATGGGCGTTGACGCTAAAAGTACGCCGTTCTATGTCATGGAACGGCTAGTAGGTCAGTCTATGACCGAGTATTTAAAAGAGTTTGGACCCATGTCGCTGCCGCTCTTTATAGACGTTTTTCTCGACGTCTGTGCCGCTCTCAAATATGCCCACGCTAAAGGAATCGTTCACCGAGACATTAAGCCAGCCAATATTTTTCTTGTAGGTAAAGCGGGGCGGATTGAAACCACAAAAGTGGTTGATTTTGGTATCGCTAAATTCGAGAGCATCGATCAGCAAGGCTTAACTCGACCGGGCGAAGTTTTTGGCAGCCCGCAATTCATGAGCCCCGAGCAAACTAAAGGCTTGCCGGCCAGCCATTTTTCTGACATTTATTCGCTCGGCTGCAGTATGTTCAACGCCGTGATGGGCAAACCTCCTTTTCGCGGCGCTAATTTGATAGAAACTATGACCATGCACCAGGTAAGCAATATTCCTGAATTGCACCGCTCTGATTTTTCGGCGAGGCAGTTGCAGGCGGTGGACGAAATTATTGCCACTTGCATGCAAAAAAATGAAAACGAAAGATTTGCTGACCTAGATCAAATAATCAGTTTGCTAAAACAGATAAAAGTCGATGATTTTTCGCCCGACGCAGGCTCTGTGTATTCGTCGGAGCGGGAGGAAGATATCGAAGCAAGCGCTGAAGAGGAGCCCGAGTCGAAACTCAAACCGCTGATTGGCACGGCATCGGCCGTTGCTCTGCTGCTTATTGTGGGTGGCGGCGCGCTGCTTTTGATCAGACCGTGGGAGCGCAGCGAATCTTTAGTTTCTCGACCAGCCGGCGAGGAGATTGCTGCTGCTAAAGATTTCGAGAAGCTCGGCACCGAGATGACTGCCGCGGATCGCTTTCTCAATTCTCCAAGGCCACTCTCGGTGCTCGATCCCGTGGCGCGAACCCGTACTTTTAGTTTTCCAAGAGATCTTTCTATCGGTTCTCTTTCGCAGAAAGGCACAGAAGAACGGCCTGCTAAAGGCAAAATTATTCTGGACGATCGGCCAATTATTTTCAGAGCAGGCGCCGCATTTGCTAACTTTCCGCCTGTGCTCAAACGATTCGATCATACTGCCATTGAGACTTTAATCCTTAAAGACATGGTTGTTCCACCCGATATCAATTTGCTAAAAGACTGGGTAAATTTGCGTGCGTTGACATTCGAACATTGCACCGTCACTTTTGAATATTTGACGGCAATGGGGAAACTGTCGAAGCTTGAGTCGCTCGCCTTCTACACCAGCCCCCTAGACGGCGATGCTCTGGCTAAAAGTGGTTTGCTGCACCGATTGCAGCATTTGAAAGTCGAAGATATTCAACTGACGTCAGCCATTACTAAAGCGTTAGAAGCTGGTTCGAAAGTGAAACAACTCGAAATCAGAAATTGTGCAATTGCTGATCACGACTTAGCATTTCTTAGACAATGCGGCCACTTAACCAGCCTTGATTTGAGGCATTCGACAATTTCACCGGCATGTTTTGAAAGCATTGCTCTTGCGGCAAATTTGCAAGAACTCAATTTGTCTGGCGCTCGTTATGACCAGAAAGCTCTTTTGGCACTGGCTCGCTGTAAGCATCTGCAAAAGATTTTACTTGATGAAACAGTTGATGTTGCATTGAAGAATAAGTTGAAGGCAGCCATTCCCGGGCTGCAAATTGAAGGCCCGTCGACTTGAGCTGAGGCAGGTCCGTCTCAAGTCAGAAATCATTATCGATATTTACTTTGGCGCTTGTGCTGCGGGAGGTAGTTGCGAAGCGTCCGACCACAAAGGGTCTGAGTAAAAACGCCGTGACAGCTGAATTGCTTAGAGAGTTACGCAAAGCAAAACTAAATTCCTTAGCTGTAAATGTGAGCAACGCAAAGGGGTCGCTTGATCTTGAGCTAAATTACTTCGCCGGCTTCTCGCCGGCAATGTCACCAATGGTGCGGCTCAAACCGGCCACCACCTGGGCCATGCTTTCATAATTTAGAGTGTCGGGAAGATCCGACGGTTGATGGTATGTCTTGATGCGATAGGGCGCAGTATCAGTCACCATTGTGGCCGGATAGCCGAATTTATTGAAACTCCAGTCGTCGGAATAATTGACGCCGACAACGAAGTCTGGCAGAGCAAAGCCTTGCGATGGAAAATCAACCAGGCGTCTGAAAGTGCCGACGCATTCGCGGTTAAAAACGCTGGCCGATTGGTTGGAGACAAAGGCGATGAAGTTGCCGCGTTTGGGATAGAAAAGCGTGCCGCCGCGAATCGGATAAGTCTGGCTTCCGGGCTCGTCTGAGTAGCTGCCCATAGTTTCCAGCGCAAGCATGCCGACGATTTTGTCTTTGCGCTCATGGGCCGCTTTGGCCCAGTGATAGCTACCCATGGCGTCTTTGCGAAAATATGGCGGTTCTTCGTTGGGGAACGCGACAAGGCGCACAGTGCGCTCCAGCGTGCGGCCTTTGAGAAGCTTGGCCAATTCGAGTAAGGCGGCCACTCCTGAGCCATTGCCGTCAGCTCCGGGAGTGCCCGGGGCCGTGTCGTAATGAGCCCCAATAACAAGAATTTCGTCTTTCTTCGTTGTGCCGGCAAATTCGATTTCGATGTTGCGGCAGGCTTTGCCTTCCACTTCGAAAACCTGACTTATGCTCGTGAAGCCAGATTGAGCCAGGCTATTTTCGATGTATCTGGCGGCGGCCTCGAGCTTGTCGTAATGAGCGAGGTTACGCTCGCCTATGGTACCCGCCAAAATCTCAACATGTTGCTTCAGTGTGCTGGCCAGGGCCTTCTCGCTGTCGGTCAGTGAGCCCAGTTCTCCGTACGAATTGCCGGGCATCCAGAGAATGCTGGCCGCGTAGCCGCAAATGGCGGCAATCAGCATTGAGATGATGCTGTTTAACCGCGCTTGCTTGCTGCTTTTAAGCTCCCGCGCCTTTTCTTCTTCGGTTTGAGGTATGCCTTCGGTTTCGGTCAAATTTATTGTCCAAGCACGTAAGCAAAGATTAGCGGAGCAACGATTGAAGCATCAGACTCAATGACAAATCGCGGAGTATCCTCGCCTAATTTACCCCAGGTGATTTTCTCGTTTGGCACAGCTCCGCTATAGGAGCCGTAAGAGGTGGTGCTGTCTGAAATCTGGCAGAAATAGCCCCAGAGTTTGCAGTCTTCTTGCAAATCTTGCTGAATTAGCGGCACTACGCAAATGGGGAAGTCACCGGCGATGCCGCCGGCAATCTGGAAGAATCCGATCGACGAATCTTTACTCTCGGCTTTGTACCAGTCAATCATCATGCCCATGGCTTCCAGGCCAGACTTTACTGTATCGATGTTTTTAATATCTTTGCGAATGACGTGCGAGACGAAAATATTGCCTAAAGTCGAGTCTTCCCAACCTGGGGTGATGATAGGCAAATTCTTCTCACAAGCGGCAAGCATCCACGAGTCTTTTTTGTCTATCTGGTAGTGCTTGTCGATTTTGCCTGAACGAATGAGCTGATATATGAACTCGTAAGGAAAATAACGTTTGCCTTCTTTGTCGGCCGTTTGCCAGAGTTCGAGCACTTCGTTTTCGATGCGCCGAATTGCTTCGTCTTCGGGAATGCAGGTGTCGGTGACGCGGTTCATGCCCCGGCTGTGTAATTCGAGTTCTTCTTTCGGCGTAAGTTGACGATAGTGAGGAACGCGCTCGTAATGGTCGTGTGCCACCAGATTGAAGATGTCCTCTTCAAGGTTAGCGCCGGTGCAACAGATTGCTTGCACTTTATCTTGACGAATCATCTCTGCCAGAGACAGACCGATTTCTGCTGTGCTCATGGCACCAGCCATGGTCAGAAACATCTTTCCACCCTTCGCCAGATGCTCTATGTAAGCTTCTGAAGCGTCTACTACAACTGCGGCGTTGAAGTGACGGTAGTGGTGCTTGATGAACTCCTTAATGGCCATGTGCTTCCTCGGCTGACTGGGGCTAAAACTTTTAAGACAATGATCCTAACCCGGAAGTTTTCTCAGCTGGCGCAATGCACATGCTTTGTTAACTCTCTTGCGGTAATCAAGCACTGGCGATAGCTAGCGCGCTTGAGTTACCGGTAAATCAGACACTTAATGTAGCTGTTTGCGGCGAAACAGGGACGCAAAATCAGTGCCAGTCGAGTTGTTCCCTTTCTATTGAAGGAGCGAGCGACATTTATGAGTCTTTGCTCATTAAAAGCTCACGATAGTTCACGCGAATAATTTGCTTTGAATATATGGCTCTTTCTATAGTAAACACCTAGTCCATTTCTCCGCGTTCTCATTGAGGTCATTTCCAAGTCTTTTAACTCTCAAAGAGATTTTAGGCACCAACGCAAGAACCCATAGGCACCGCATTTAGTGCGGCTGTGGTCGACTACTTTTCTAACCTTGTGATTGCTTAAGCACGCCGCTTAGCGTTGCTTGACGCACTCATTAACGGCCGATTAACGGCCTTAAATCTAGGAGATTTACTATGCACAACCTTTTCCCTCTGCTGCTTCTGGCAGCGGTTGTTCTCATCGTGCTCGTTCGTCGTCGCAAATCTGGCGCCAAGCCTTCTGTCGAAAAGATTGAAGTGCCCACCCCGGTTGCCGCGGCTCACAACCACGAAGATCACGACCACACTCCGCCGGCTGGTTCTTTCACTGCTGACGAGAGCGACTTTCACCCTGTTCACCATGGCAAAAACTGGCAAGGCGGCTGCAAATTCGACCCGAAAGAGGTCAACCGCACTCGCCATTTCGCCACTCCGAAAATCGATGTTTCCAATCTGCCGGCGCCCGACCCTCGTATGGTCAACGCCTTCCAGGTAATCGACATCGCCCGCATCAAAGACACGATGCTGAAGCTCACCGGTGAACTGCCTATCACTGTGGCCGGCGTCACCTCCACCCTGGCTACGCGCAACACTCACTCTCGTGAGCTTGACGTCGCCATGAGCTTCATCGAGGCGCAGTACGCTGCAATTGGTCTCAAGGCCACTCGCGACCCCTACAAGGTGCGCGGCAAGGCTCTGAACAACCTCGTGATCGAGATTCCCGGCAAGACCAATCCTTCGCGGGTTGTGATTGTCGGTGCCCACCTCGATTCTACCGCCGGCTCGCCCTGGGGCAACGAAAAGGTTGCACCTGGCGCTGACGACGATGGATCCGGTACCACCGGTATGCTCGAGCTTGCTCGTGCCTTGCTGACTCTCGACTTGCCCTTCACTGTTCGTCTGGTGCACTTCACCGGCGAAGAGCAGGGTCTGTGGGGCAGCTATGCCTATTCCGACAAGGTTGCGGCGGCGAAAACCGACGTTGTGGCCATGGTCGAGATGGACATGATCAGCTACTGCAACAAGCCGGGCAATCGTGTCGATATCCACGACGACATCGACAAGAACGGTTCGCATGACCTGGTGGTGCGGTTCTTCCGCAACATCAAGCGTTACGGTATCAACCTCACTCCGGTGGATACCCACAACAACGCGGTCAAGGATCGCTCTGACCATGCTGGTTTCCTCGACCATGGCTACAAGGCTGTGCTCGTCAGCGAGGAGTTCACCGACGACGGCTTCAACCCCAACTATCACATGCTCTCCGACCGTGTGAAGAACTGCAATCTGCCTTACATGGTGGAAGTGCTCAAGGCTGTTACCGCTGTGGTGGCCGAACTGGCTGACTTCAAGTAACAGTCAATTGAAAAAACCGAAGTGGTTTTTATGGGAGAAGCGCCAGCAATGGCGTTTCTCTTTTTTTTTATCCCCCGTTAACTATGTCATATAATATAACATATTCAAGGTCACTCACCCGATTCAGGTCTAAAACGATAACGATTCAGTTCGAGAATGACCAAGATCAACCAATTTGCAAAATGAAACGTTATCGTTTCATTTTGCAAATTGAAAACAAAGGTCCAAAGCGGCCAAACCGGCGCCAGTTTTCTATCTATTTAGCTTCACCTTTTTTCAATGGCGTAAATGTCGGCTCTGGCGGCTCGCTCAACAAAGTTCCGATTGCCTCGTCTATTTCGCCGCCACTGTGCGGTTCAAAGCGAATTTTGCCTTTGCCGTCGATAATGTAGATGGTCGGCCAGCCTTGCACTTGCCAGGCAGTTGAAATTGGCCCCGAGGTATCTCCGCCATCGAATATGCACGGCCACTGCACTGTGCCGTTATCAATTATTTTTGCAAGTTCTTGTTGGTCATCGCTATTGATGCCTAAAATCGTAAATGGTTTGCCTGCGAACTTTTGCACGAGCGACCGCTCATGTGGATACATTGATCGGCAGGGCCCTCACCAGTTGCCGAAAAAATCGAGCATCACAACTTTGCCGCGGTAGTCACTCAATTTGAGGGTTTTGCCATTAACGTCTTTGCCGATGATTTCTGGGGCGAAAGTGCCGATGGGCAGCATGCCTTCCTCTGCTTCGGGCATTCCTGACGCGCGGTTGCTGCTCGTGCCGGCACAACCGGTCAAAACGGGCATAGCCACAAGCAGCAGGGTGAGTAGCGGGTTTATTTTTGTTTTGTTCACGATCATCCTCAATTGCGACGCAGACCATTATGAATGACACTGGTTTTTTGTGCAGCAGTTAATGTGCTTTACGGTTAAAAATTGTTGTAAGGAGAATGGGGGCAGGCAATGAAAGCTTCAGTTTCAGTTATCAGCTCAGAGTCAGTGGCCAAGGACGATCAAGAGGCGATTATCGCCATTTTGCAGGCCAACAATATCAAACACGGCTATAAGTGGGCCGCTACTCCACTGTCAGTGATATTGAAAAACGAAGAGGAGCAAACCGTTGGCGGCCTAATTGGATCAACCAATTGGGAATGGCTGCCGTTACGCTTTTCTCGATACCTTCAGCTTTCAAGCCCGAGGCTTTTACGAAAAGCATGGCTACGAAGTTTACGGAAAGCTGGACGATTTTCCGCCAGGTGCATGTCGCTATTTTCTCAAGAAAACATTAGTGCCGGCTTAGGCTAAAATAAGCCCTTCGTTAGATGGAAAACAAAGATGGCTGCATTTTCTCGTAGGTCAAAAATTGGGCTCAAGATTAGTCTGTCCATGTCTATAATCTTGGGCCTGAACGGGTGGCAAACTAATCTGGCATTGGCAGATGAGCCGCGTATCGTCTGGCATGATTTTGACGAGTCGATTTTTGTCGATGCCAAAAAGCAAGACAAGTTTGTCTTACTTGATCTCGAAGCCGTGTGGTGTCACTGGTGCCACGTGATGGACAAAGAAACCTACGCCGATCCGGTAGTTGTAAAACTGCTCAATGACAAATATATCTGCGTGCGCGTAGACCAAGACGCCAGGCCAGATTTAAGCAGCAAGTATGAAGACTACGGCTGGCCGGCCACGATTATTTTTAACAGCGATGGCGGTGAAATCGTCAAACGCGCAGGTTACCTCAATCCGCAACGCATGGCTCGTCTGCTCGATGCCATTATTAAAGATCCCAGCGCTGAAGAGGCGGACAAATCTGAAGAGACTGAAAATACAGACAGTGCCACTCAAGCCGTTGACATAACTGCTCCTGGCGGTAAACCCGCTTTAAATGCGGCTATTCGCACAGAGTTGCTTGATAAGTTTAAGCAGGGTTATGACCCTAAATATGGTGGCTGGGGCACGTATCAGAAATTTCTCGATTTTGACACGGCCGAATATGCCATTTCGCAAGCTTGCGATGGTGAAGCCGAGGCTGCCAAAATGGCCCGGGGAGCTCTCGATGGCGAACTCAATTTAGTCGATCCGGTCTTCGGGGGCGTCTATCAATATTCCACTGATGGCGATTGGGCTCACCCTCATTTTGAGAAAATCATGCAGACTCAAGCCGAGAATATGCGCATATTTTCTCTGGGCTACAAAGTTTTCAAAGACAAGCGCTACCTGGCTGCGGCTCAGGCCATTGCCCAGTATCTCAATGACTACCTTACTTCTCCTGAAGGTGGGTTCTACACCAGTCAGGATGCCGATTTGAAAGCGGGCGAGCACAGCGGTGAATATTTCAGTTTGAATAAGGCTGGACGCTTAAAGCTTGGCATACCGACCATCGATAGGCACGTCTACGCCCGCGAAAATGGTTGGGCGGTGAATGGTCTGTGCGAATTGTATGCGGCTTCGGGAGATCCGGTTTATCTCGCTCGTGCGATACTGGCTGCCGATCATATTCTGGCAAACAGGGCACTTCCCAATGGCGGCTTCAGCCACAATCAGAGCGATAGGGCTGGGCCATATCTGGGCGATTCTTTAGCCATGGGTCGGGCTTTTCTGTCACTCTATCGCGTCACCGGCGATCGCAAATGGTTAGGTCGCGCTGAACTCGCTGCTAATTTTATCGAAGATCATTTTAAAGCCACAACTGGTCAAGCTCAGGACGGTTACAACAGCGCCGTGGCCGGCCAACGCAAAATGGCCCTTCCTGAACCATTGCTCGATGAAAATGTCACTCTGGCTCGCTTTGCTAATTTGCTCTTTCAGTATACGGGCGATAAAAAATATGTGGCCATGGCTGACAGAGCTATGAGTTATCTTTCGCAACCCGCCGTAGCACGCCGGCGTAAGGTATTTGTGGGCGGTGTTCTCTTGGCCGACAAAGAACTACATGCGATACCAACTCACATTACGGTGGTGGGTGCCAAGTCAGATGCAGCGGCCCTTGCGCTCTTTCGTTGCGCCACCTCTCTTCCAGCCACTTTTGCGCGGGTGGAATGGTGGGACAGCAAAGAAGGCCCCCTGCCAAATACCGAAGTTGAATTGCCTCAATTGGGTAAGGCGGCTGCGTTCTTGTGCACGGCCGGGCGCTGCTCGACGCCGGCATACGACCCGCAAACGCTGGCCCAGATTTTTGGTAGAACGCAAAGCCGGGCCGAAAAATAGATCTATAAATACATGTATAAATTGACTTAGAAGATTAATGCCGGCCTTGGGCTAAACTTCTGCTGCGGCAATGCCATATACTGTAAGCCGTGTTCAGCAAGGATGTTTAATTGAAAGCGCTTCAACACCTTCTGTTAGCTACTTATCTCGGTTTTGTCGGCTGCGGTGATGCATCAGCGCTCGATCAGCCGGCGACTGCTAAACCTCAGACCAGTGCGCCGGGCAGCACTGAAAATGTGAGCAAATTTGATCACAGTTATGCTCTATTTGGCCGCGAACTGACCAAATACCTTGATCAAGGCAATGTGCATTACAAACAATGGGAGGCGGATAGTGTCGGCCTGGACCAATTTTTAGCCCAGCTCTCAGAGCTGTCACCGGCTGAATATCAGCATTTCAGCGCCGATCAAAAAAAGGCATTCTGGATCAATGCGTACAATGCTTTGACTATAAAAGTGGTGCTCGATAATTATCCGATTAAGGGCAATCAGTCTCAGTATCCAGCAAGCAGTTTCAGGCAGATTCCCGGCGAATGGGAAAACGGCAAATTTAAAATTATGGGTGCGCCTGTGAATTTGTACGATATCGAACATGAGCGCCTGCGCCATGATTTTCCTGATCCGCGCATTCACTTTGCTGTGGTGCCTGCTGCTCGCAGCTGCGCTAAACTTTCCGCTCATCCCTTTGTGGCTGCCGATCTTGACCAGCGACTAGATCAATGCACTCGTGAGTTTTTTGCCAATCCCAACAACCTTACTGTGGATCCTGACAACGGCATCATGCGCGTGAACAAGATTTTCAGCTGGTTTACTCTCGATTTTGCCAGCAAAGCCGGTTACGCCAAACGAGCTTTTCCACCGCCCATGGATGAAGACATCATCGCTTCATACGTGAGCTTTTACGTGCCCACTGACGAACGCGACGTCATCGCTAAGTTTCGCCAGCAAGACAAACTTGTGCTCGATTATTTGCCCTACGACTGGGCGTTAAACGACGCTGACGAGATTAAGAGCGCTAAAAATTAGCAGTATTTTTGAGCTACGGCAATCATGGCTTCTGACGCCTGCGGATTGCTGTGGTTTCTTGCCCTTGAGCGCAATTTGTCGCCAATGCTGGCAAGCTGCTCGGGTGTGAAGGCACCTTGATCGCTGCCGAATTTACCCGGACTCTCATTATTCAACTCTAAAACGTTGACCAGCAATCTGAGACGGTCGGCGCTCATTTCTTCATTGCGACCAAAAATATTATCGACGGATTTGCCGTTATTTTCGTTGATGGCACTCAGACCCTGCATGGCAGCAAAGGCGGCTGTGTCTGATTGACGCATACGATTTTCTACGGCTTCATTACTGAGGCCGCTTTGGTAGAGCGCAGGCTCAAGTTGCAGATTAGCTATCTGATTGCGTGCTGAGTCATCGACATTTACATCGTTTGATTCTGCATGATTCCGTACAGCCATAAAGGTTCTCCCGGTCAGACAATTAGCTATTCTCTATAGATGTACCCGAAATTCGCCTAAAACAGCCATGCATTGGGATAATTTAATGCTTGACTTCGGTTTGCTCAGTGATTTCCCCACTGCAGGCGGAGCAATCGCTTTATTGTTCTTTCGATTGAGACTGTGGCTCTTGGGCGCTTTCGACGACGTCGCCATGAAGGGCGGCCATGATGAAATTGGCGGCGATGGCCTGTCTCAAACCGATGCCGATAATTGGGGCAGGGTCAGGCAGAGCGGTGTTGAAGGAAAGATTGGCATTGTTGTCGAAATGGCCGACGAGATGCAAAACGCGGCCCTTGCCGAAAGGGAATGACAGAGCGAGAATGCCCAACCGGTCTTGATCCTGGCTGGCGAGCTGGCGGCTTCTGGCTAAAACCTGCACCGAACGTCCCTTAATTACGCGCACCATCTGGCTTTTGTCTTCGAGCTGCCAGTGCGCCACTTTCGGCACTCCGGCCAGAAGAATAGGGTCGCGATCGACTACAACTGCGTCAACTACGCCTTTTTCAGTTTCATTGCTGTTCCACTCGACGTAACCAGGAAAGGCTTTTTGCAAGCACGAATCGAGCGCCCAATCTGTGCTGAGCAGATAGCCGCCGTTTTGGACAAACTTGCGCACCGTTACTATGGCTGCTTCATTGAGCACACAACCGCAATTGATGGTCAAGATTTTCGTGCCGAGTAGGTCGGTGGTGGCTAATTCGTTTTGCGTGATTTTTGTGAAGGGCAAGCCGAAATTGCGCAAAATATGACCGCAGTCATCCCACTTTCCTTTTACTTCGACAATTGTATTTCTGGCAAACTTGGTGCTTTCGCCGGCATGTGCTCGCTCGAGCCATGCTTTAAATTGTGCCGGTTGCACTGTTGCTGTGCGTGCTTGAGCGAGATATGGAGCTTGTCGCATGAATTGGGCGGCCATATTGTCTAAGCCGCGGTTGGACCGTTGACTGGTACCAGTGCGCACGGTGGCTGAGCTGACTCCACCGATGATGCGGCCCGAACCATTGCCGTCGATTTTCATAACTGGGGCTGGTGGCGTAATTTCTTCTTGCGAATCTTCTTCATTGGCGAACTGAGTTTCGGCGGGCTGTGAAGGTTGGCGCAAACGAGCCCGGCGAGCGCTTTGCGTGGTATCCAAATAGTTTTCGTCAGAATACGGGGCAACTGGAGCGCTTTTTATGCGCGGTTTGACTTTGACTTCATCGACGTTTTCGTCAATCCAATCGGAAGCCATGGCGCTAGGGAGCAATTGGCCATACGAGAAAGAAAGTATTAGAGAGAGTGCCAGTTTGAGGTTTTTCAAGACTTCCAAGTCAAATGGTTTAGCTATGAGTAAAGCTAGCATATAAATATGTCTTCTCCACTAAACAGGAACAGAATCGGTTCTCACGAGTACAAGTGTTATCCTCATATATCTTGATGGTCTGGAGGCTTGGTGATGACCGAAACAAAAACTGAGAAAAACGAACATGTGTGCAAGGCAGCAGCACCACAAAAAGAGCACCAGTGGCTAACAGCTCTGGCGGGCGATTGGACATTCGAATCTGAATGCTCAATGGGTCCTGACCAACCGCCTATGAAATCAGGCGGCAAAGAAACTATTCGTACCATCGGCGGGCTCTGGATACTCGGCGACGGCGAGGCCACTATGCCTGACGGCGAGCTTGGCACGACAATGATTACACTCGGCTACGACCCGGCCAAAAAGCGTTATTTGGGAACGTGGGTTGGTTCGATGATGAACCATCTGTGGATATACGACGGCGAAATGGATGCCAGCGGTAAAATACTGACCCTGAACGCCGAAGGTCCGTCATTTAGTGATCCGACAAAGAGCTGCATGTATCAAGACATCATCGAAGTCAAAGATGCCAGTCACCGCATTCTGCGCTCACAATATCAGGGTGAGAACGGTGAGTGGACGCACTTCATGACTGCGCACTACAGACGCAAAGTCTGATGCGAAGTTATCCGGCGTTGGTGTCAGGCCTGTTTTAACTTCGAGTCAGTGGGTCTGATATCAGATTCGGTATCATTGATGGCGCGTCTTAACATGGCGAGCGCATTCAAATTTGGCCAAATCGCATCTTTCATTTCTTCGAATTGATATGGACCAATCTGGTGCGAGTCATATCGACGACACACATCTTCCCACAACTCAAAAAGTGTTTTAGGGCAGCACGTCTCGCGGGCACGTCTTTGGAATTCTAGTAGGTCAAAGGGTTCGATGGTCGTAACCTCCAGAAGATAGAACCATGGGGCTTCTATTTGTAGGATGCTCAGAATATGCTGAACTGTCAAGTAAGACTTTGACGAGAAACTTTTTGTTCCAATTTTTAACTTTTTTTATCACTGTTCGATATCTAACGCGTGGCAATTCCGATATAGACCTCGCACCACCTGCGGTTCAGCGCACCATCTCTTTTCGGGCTTTAACAAGAAAATCATTAGCCCACTGATAGTCTGGCCGGTCAGGAAGCTTCGTCGCTTCGTGTGCCAGGGTGAACTCTTTGTGTAGCTCCAGACGCCAGGCATTGACCTCTTCCCAGGTCTCCTGTCCATCGCGAATAGCCAGAAGACGCTGGCGATGCTCTGCCACCTTCACTGGTACCAGGCCTTCCTTCATAATCGTTACGCCGGAGGTCAAAAGTCGAACCAGATGCATAACGTGCTTCCATTTAAATTCGCCACGATTGCGCAGGTCTTGTTCCAATTTCTTGAATTGCGAAAGCACATAACCGTTATAGGTTTGATAGACAAGCTTAGACAGCAAACGCGAGCGGCTGGCCAATAGTTCTTCCGCCAATGGTGTGGCGAATTCAACCAGCGGCGTGTAAAGGCACTCTAAAACATTGGGGTTGGCTTTGAGCGCCAGCACCAGAAATTTTTGCAATTCCCAATAGCAGTCTTGATTGTTTTGGTTTTCAATTTGTTCAGGCAGGCCGTATAAAGACCAGTGTAAATCTGCGGGGGGCAAATAAATGCCGCGCACGTCTGTGTCTGAGTCGGCTAAGTCAAGGCCAAATGCTTTTGAACCGACGATGCATTTATAAATGATGAACTGTCGCAGCTGCTGGTCATCAAAATCGGCTTCTACTCGATCAAAGTTGACGGCCTGCACATGCTTGCGAATGGCAATCTCTTGGCGATAAAGTCTCGCCTCTCCACCGTCAGGAAATGAAATTAGATAGGAATGTTTGCTGTCGGAGGGGCTTTTGGTCACTCTACCCACCGTGCCGCTGCGACGTGCTGGCGTACCACCAAGATCGCGACAATCTACCAGGGTTACTATTTGAGTGCCGACTGGTAGAACAAGATGAGGATTGGCACTGGAGGATTTGTTGTCGGTCATGATTGCTGCAATTCTTTTTTCTATTCTAACCCCGGCGGGCCCAAGTCTTTCAACTTGAGCCCGCCCCTTATGTAGAAAAATTGTTCGAACTTTTTACTCTGGCAAATATGTATCCCGCACCGGCACTGTTTCATAGAGCAGATTGTAGAGTGCTGACTTTAAACCGTTGCGCACAGTGGCCAAAGCTGACTTAGTTCTAATTTTGAGTGCATCGATTTTATCTTCAGGAGTTTTTTGCGTCAGGGCGTAGCGTCGGTCAAGCAATTGGTTTTTACTGGTATCAATTTCGCTGAGATAGCGCACTTCGCTCAAGCTTATCTTTTGAAATGATTTCAGGTCTACAACGTCAACTCTTGCCATAATTGCTACCCTTTGCGCCGTTTGTGTTCGATAAGAACAGTTTAGGGGGCAAACGTGGCAAAGTCGTGGAAGAGCTAAGCGAATGGAATTACTTCAGTCAAAAGCGACAAATTTGTAGCCTACGCCGTGAATTGTCGACAGAGTGGAGGGTTTGCCTGTCTGGTCGAGCTTTTTGCGCAATCGCTTTATATAGGTGCGGATAGTCTCGGGGGAGGCTTCGTGGTCAGAGGCCCACACCCGGTCGATTAATGTTTCTGGGCTGAAAACTTGATTGGGGTGGCGCATAAAAAATTCAAGCAAGGCAAATTCTTTGGGCAGCAGAGTCACTTCTTCGCCCTGACGAGTCAGTCTGAAATTGTTGACGTCCATCTCAAAGAGTCCAACTTGCAGGTTTGCACCCTGAAACGATGTCGGGCGCCGCAGCAAGGCGCGTACCCGGGAGGATAATTCTTTGAGTTCGAACGGTTTAGTCAGATAATCATCGGCCCCCGAATCGAGCCCGGCAGATTTGTCGTCTACGTGCTGGCGAGCGGTCAACATTAAAATCGGAGTGACGCCTTTGTTGGCCCTGAATTTCTGGCAGACCTCAAGCCCGCTTATGCCTGGGAGGTTCCAATCTAAGATCAGGCAATCGAAATGGTAGACGCCCAGAAGCTCAAGGGCCGCCTCACCGTTGTCGGCTAACTCCACCGTATGGTGTTCAGACGCGAGGAGATGGGAGATCAGCACAGAAAAGTCAGGTTCGTCTTCAACCAGCAGAATTTTTGCCATTTTGGCGTTTCACATCTCGGCAATCAAAGGCTTTCAGGCCTATCTATGCCCTGCTCGGCGGCAGATTTAACGTACTATTTGAGGGGTATATAAGTAAAGGAAGTGTATTAGGCGGTCTGCAAGTAATGGGAGCCTCCCCATTGTTGTCGTTCATTGAAATACGTATTCTTTGCAGGTAGAGCGCACATTGAACCCATCTTCCGATATCGGATAAATGCCTGAAAATCCAGAGACCTTAAATTCAAAATTCGACAAAGCTGGTCACGGCGATGGCTCTTTAGCCTCCCTTGGTAAGCAAATCGAAATGCATAAGCATGCTGACGAAAATAAGTCAGTGCTGGATAAGCTCGTGCAGCTGGTTTACCACAAAGACGATCAGACTTTAGAGCAACTGACCAGGCTCAAGCAAGAAGCTCAAGACCGCGCGGCCAAGGGTGGCGCACCGGCAGTTGCTGGTATGCGCGACGAAATTAAGCTGGCGATTCAGAATGATCGTGATGCGGTTAAAAGTCAGAACGAAGTCAATTTTTACGCCGGTACTTTTGTTAAAGCCGTGCCTCTCTTTGCCGGCGCCAAATCACGGGTGATGCTGGCAGGCTCCATTGCCGCATACGGACTGGATGCCGTGCACGAGAAAGATACTTTCGGCGAAGCTGCTACCAATCTGGTTATGGGCGGCACCAAAGGTTTTGCTCTGAAAAAGACTTTTGACTTTGTCGGCGCAAAGAGTTTCAGCCTGGCGGCTGAAGGTCAGGCGGTCTCGGCTACATCAAAATATCTCAGTATCGGTCTAAAGGGTACGACTCTTGGCACAGCTTCTAGAGTGTTCGAGACTGGTCTGACCAGCTCAACCTACGTCGGCGAAAACGGCAAACTCTCCCTTAATAGCTTCGGCGACGGCCTGGGCAAAACTTTCAGTTCTTCTTTTGACCCTAAAGCTATGGTAATGGACGCCGGATTGTTTATGGGCGCTCACGGTGCTTTCACTGGCCTGAGTAAAGCAGGCAGCCGAATGCTTTCAGGAACCACTTTTGCTGAAAATGTGGCCAGCAGCAGTGTAGGCAAATTTGCTCGTGAGAGCCAGCTTCTGCCGAACATGGGCATGGGCGCAACTTTCGGTTTCAGTTCAGGCGCTACCGGCGAGTTCATGAGGCAGCAAGAAGTTGGCGAGGGTTACGATGTCACCCGCATGCTCAAGCGCGGTGCCTTGCAAGCCATTACCGATGGTGCTGCCGGCGCCACTGGTGCCAGTGCTATGCACCTGGCCAAAGTTAGACCGATGGAAGCGGCGCCAGATCTTGCTCCGGGCAAAGTGCAGCGTGCCTTTGCTGGCGAGGAAATAACGCCGCCCCCTGCTGAGGTCGCTAAGACCGGTGACGGCAAGCTCGGTGACGGCAAAACTGGCGAAGTAAAAGTTGCCGACCCGGTCACTCCGGTTGAACTGGCCGAGTTGACGCCAAAACCTGAAAAGGCGGCTGATACGCAGCTGCACCCGGTGCACGAGTCATTGCAAGCCCACTTTGAGAAAGCTTCTGGCCTGGCTGTTAAATCTGTTGACGGTAAATCGACACCTGAAGATGTAGTGGCCTTCTTCGAATATGCTGCCGGTGAGGGGCGCGCGGTGCGCACACCGATGGAAAGTTTGGCTAAACAGGCTAAAGAGTTCGCCAATATTCCGATGGAGAAGTTGATTAAGGAGGCCTACAACACCAGACCTGAGACGATTGCAACTCTCAAGGAAGGCGTTGAGTTGGCTCAGGCAGCGGCAAAAAATGATGCCAGCCCTGTTGATGTTTATAAACTACTAGATTACGCGTATGGTCAGGGCCGCGGTGCTGAAGTGCCACTCCGAATGGTGGCAGAGCTGACCGGCGACAACTCCATTAATCGTATTGTGCAAGAAGCCTACGCCGGTGCCGGTAAGCTCACTCGCATTATTCAACGCATTGATCGCATCACCGATCCCATTCCTCAGCCGGTTAAAGAATCATTCCGCGACGTCATGAGTATGCCGGTGACAAATGCCGCCGAACATATGCAGTTTAGAGAAAGCGCTAAACAATGGGCGCGCGATAATCCTGAATTCACCGATTTGATGAAAAAATACGGCAATCAAACTCGCAGTGGTGTACACGCCGCTGTAATCGACAATGTCTTGGGCACCAACATTTTGAGCCGTTTCCCTGAGCGCAGTGTCACTTCGCCAAATCTTTTAGAAGAACTCGAGGCCGCTACTCACCGCCGCTCACTCGATAACGATGCCGAAGGTGTGGTTGATACCGACATACCGGTAGGCACGGTGAAAGATTCACCTGTGCGCGCAGATGCCAAGACGATTAACGAGTTGCAAGAACCCAAAGTATTCGACGCTGATGCTGTGGCATCGCAACGTATTGAAGCCGCCAGAGTGCTGGCCGAGCGCAATGCGGCCCAGGAAAATGGCGAGCAAACCGGCATTTCGCATCAAGATGGCCGAGCCATCATTACCCCAGAAACACTGATTAAGGAGTTTCAGCAAGCTGAGGGGAATGCTAAACAAGTTAAAGGCACCATCATCAGTGAATTCTTCAGCAAGATGTCTGATGCTGATTTTGCCGATTGGCTTACTCACGCTTATAAACCCGCCAATCAACCGGGCATGCATACTGACGTCAACAATCTGGCGATGATGCATATCGGCAATGGTCGAGTGCTAAATCGCCACGAAGTGCGCGACGCTTTGAGCAATCCCGACAACGCCAATCTCGATATTCCGACACTGCGCAAATTCTTGTCGGCTCCTGAAAAAGGTCAGCCCGGTGTGCTTTCCGAAGCTGAAATGACAAACATCGGCCATCGTATTCAACTGGCATATGAGCGTCTGCAAACTAAAAACGACATGAATCCTGAGACTGCCGGGCAGCCTGTAGATAACATGACTGTTTTACGCGAAGCTCTGCCCAATAATTATTTGAAGAGTCTGCGCGAACGCTTCTCCACAGCTGCCACCGATGGCAGTGGCGCATACGAATATCCTGCCGGCTTCGATCAAAATTTGGCCAACTGGCTAGAAGCGGCGCGCATAGTGGATATGAAGCATCCCAAATATCGTCCACCACGCACAAATACCAATCAGCTTTCTGATCGCTTGAATGCGCTTGATTTAGCGATCGATATGCAGAATGCATCGAATAATCCAGCGCTGGTCAATAAACTGCTTGATTTGGGCACGCAAAATCACTTTGCTTTGAAGATGGTTTTAGAAAAACTCGACCCGACAAAGTCTGCGCCTGAATATACTGAATTGCTTAACCTGGTGGCACCGCGTACAGGTTCTCTAGCCGACGTCACGGGCATGATGGATGCAATTCAATTCGGCAACAAGTCTAACCAGAATGCCAACAAAGCACGAGATACCGGAAAAGACGCCAGCTTCCACGAAACCAATCGTGAAGTAAACGAAGCCTTTGCCCTCTCGGTTGTGAATCGATTGATTCCGCAGAACGATCCCGGTTGGAGCAGAGCTCAGCAAATCGTCTCTAACATAATTAGCGGCAAAATTCGTGACCCGCGTCCTGAAGGTGGCTTCGGTGCACCTGGTGGTGCCGGCGCCGGTGGTTTCCAACGACCAGGTCAACAGGGTGGCCGCCCGCCATTCCAGCGCCGTGGACAAGATAGCCCGCAAGAAAGACCAAGGGTAGAACAACCTTTACGTGGTGAAGAGCCTAACAATTTCAAACCAAAACAAGAACAGCCACCGGTTGTTAGAGAGCAAGTACAACAGCAGTTTGAAGGCGAGCTCAACACCAAGCCTTTAGATGTGGCTTTGCCCGTGCATGAAGAGCCTGTGATTCTTGAAACTGCCACCAGTCAGATTTCGCAAGGACTGGCTGATTTGCTCAAGCACCGCGCAGAGAGCGAAGTTGTAACGCCGGCGGCTATCGAAACACCCGTAGTTGTTGACAAACCAGTTGTTACTGAAGCACCGGGTGTCGAAAAACCAGCTATTGTTGAAAAACCAGCTATAGTGCCTCTCGAAATAGTTCAACCTGACAAGTCCGGCGGTCAAGATAAAAAGCACCAGCCACAGATCTACACAGTGGAAGATGCTGCTGGTGGAAAAAATGGTGGCAAAGGCAATAAGCAAAAGCGCGGTCGCCAACAAGTCGAGGAAGACGATGAATGGGGCGGCGACTATCAAGGGAGCAAACGCGACAAACCAAAGCATGGCGGCAAACGCGACTTTAAGCGTGGCTTTGACGAATAGTTTTCACTTTGATTTGGAGAAATTTTGAATTCTTATAGACCAGTGTGCGCATTGCTGGCTGCATTGTTATCAGCGCATTTGGGCGCGCTACCGGCACCGTGTCAGTCTATGGGAGCGCCGTCTACTTCAGCTAAACCGCTGGCATTCAACGAAGTCAACGAACAGCTGCTCAAAAATTATTCACAGGCGAAAGAAGAAATTCGAGCCCATCTAGGACCAATCATTGTTTGTTCTGGCAACTCGATTGCCCTGCACAAAGGTAAAAATATCGAGTCGGTGGTGATCATAAAGCCGCGCTATACTGGCCTAAAAGAAGTAGCGCATATCACGCTTGGCACCTTCGTTTTACTCATCAATCATACCGATGAAAATTTGAGTGCAGAACAATTAGAGAAGCTCAAAACCTATAAATCAGGCATTGAAAAAGCGAAAGCAGGTCTTGCTAAAGATGAGGGTCTTGACCCTGGCGACAATGCAACGCAGGACGAGTTGATTAAGAAGACCCTGGCATTTCTTGATCAAGTAATTAATGCTAAACGCGTGTCGCACGATCGCCTCACTAATTACGTGCGCTCCTGTGCGCCGCCTGACATGCACAATGCCTATGAAGCAGCCGGTTCGCAGATCGAAGCCATGGACCAAGCCGTCAGTAAATGGCACAAAGAAATGACTGCCGACCAATGGAAAAACCTGTACGTGGTGATAATGACCTCCCACATGCCGAGGCAGCAGTTGTTGGCATTCCAGTATTTTGCGAAAATATTGAATCAGCCAGAGGAAGGCGACAGAATTATTGTGGCCGAAGGTCTTAGTGAAGAGAGTCAAGCATTGGACCTGCTTATCACGCACATCTTAGATAGAAAAATAGCGGTGGAGTTTTTCCAAGATCCGTGGCGCATGCATCGCGATTTGCTCTCTGACGGCGCTAAAAAATATCTGCAAAAATATCAGATGCAAGGCAATCTAGAACAATCGCACTAGTTGAGATTTTCTAGAGCAAATTTGTATGCATCAAAAGTGCGACTGTCGAAAAGTACGAAACGGATTTCGCGCAGGATATTATCGTGATCCGGCACATTGACAATAAAATCGTTCACAGTGCCAGTGGCAATCTGAGCGGCTGCTTCTAGCGGATAGCCATAAGCACCGGTGGAAATTGACGGAAAGGCAATACTGCTCACTTCGTTGTCGACGGCTAACTGTAGCGAATTATGATAAGCGTTTCTCAGCACCCTGGCTTCGTTTGTGCTTCCGCCTCGCCAGATTGGACCGACTGTGTGAATTACATATTGCGCTTTGAGGTTGCCACCACCTGTGATGACAGCTTCACCGGGCGCACATTGACCTTGCATCGCTCTAATCTGTTGGCATTCTTCTAAAATCGCCGGGCCACCAGCTCTGTGAATGGCACCATCCACTCCCCCTCCACCCATAAGTGAAGAGTTGGCGGCGTTAACTATGGCTGTTACATCTTGCCCGGTGATATCACCTTGAGTAACAGCAACAGTTATCTGTTTTATCGTTCTGGCAAAATCAGGCATTTCTGCTTAAGTCAGAATAAGGTACAGCGACGCGTTGCAGCACAGTACCGGTGCTGTCCATTGTCACTTCTATTGTTTCACTGGCTGTCTTAATTACTTTGCGCGAAGGGACGGCTGAATGTTCGCCATTGCCGAATTCGGTTGTGGTGGCAATCATTAGTTTGCCGGCGGCGTCGTAGCGATTTTCGCTTACGGTGCGGCCGAGACCGTCAGTGTAAGCGATAGATGAACCATCAGCGTTTTTAGTGTGAATCTTGGTGGAAGATAAATCAGCCAGGGTGGTAATGGTTTTAGTAGAACCGTCTTGAGGATTGATCGAAATAGTTTGATAGCAATTGTCGGCGCTAAATGGGTCTGATTCTGCTTTGCGCAGATGAGCAAGAAGCGGATGAACAGCTGGCTGTTCTTGCTTACTGTATGTAAATTCATTCGCTTTAAATGCAGGAGGTGGCGCTACATCTGAACGCGAAGACGAGGCATCGGAGCGCAGTGCCAGAGGAGGCAGTATAGAGCGCAAACTTTTCTGTTCGCGTTCCTGGTTGCGGGCACTTTCTCCACCACCATAAACATTGGCCGATAAGTCATATTGGTTGGCCGGGCTAAATTGATCATGGATGAACTGTGCCAGGTTACCGGTCTTCTCATGCTTAGACAAAGGCGGCGCGAAACGTCCGTCGGTGGCGAGATTGTCTGCGCCGGAATTATAAGGTTGAGCGGAATCACCGAAGTGCCGCATGCAGTCACCTGTTCGTTGTTGATATTTGCCAAGCCATAAAAGAAAAAGTAAGAAAATCGCTATGACGAGCGAGGTATCTATATTAACGTTTGCACATTCGATGTCAAGTGATTTGACGCAGATCTAATCTAACATTCTTCATGGCGTTGTCTGCTGGCGGGTAGCTAAATCGCCGCCTATGATTTTTTACAACTTAAAGGTTGTAAGTTTTTACAACCTTTAAGTTGTAAAAATCCTTAGGGTTTGAAATTCGACCACCCAAGTCTAAGGTCAAAAATCCCTTCACCTATTTTAAAACCCGCGCCAGATGGCATTTTAAGTAACTTCACGGGCAAGCACAATGCGTTGCGTCGTCTTCGACATATCACGCGCGCCTTTAGCCACCGACAAAAGTTTATCCAGCTCCTGACCATCTTCCGGCACACCGGCTACACCAAAAGCAAAAACCATTCCTCTCGGATCCATATCTGCCGAAAGTGGTGCTTCTCTTAAAACATCGACAATGCGGTGCGCCAGAGCCGCAGCCGCTTTAGCGTTTGAGTTAGGCAAAATCAAACTGTGGTCAAAAGTCTCATAGTGACCGAGCATGTCTATAGGTCTTTTTACCAGACTGATGCGTTGCATCGCTCTTTTAACAGCCAATATTTGCAATGATTCAACAGGGCCTGCGACGCCACCTTTGCGGTGCCCCAAGCTGAAGACAATAATGGAAAAAGGGAAGTTGAAGTATTCGTAGCGCAGATATTCTTGTTGCAAGAAATACAGAAAAGCAGGGTAGGTCAAAATTCCTGTTTCTTGACGAATCAGTGCTTTGCTCACACTTTGCAGTGTGCCTTCATCGATACCCAGTCCGCGACCAGCTGAGCGGGCTTGTTGGTCGGTAACTTGAATCAACCCGCAACTAATTAAGTTGAATAGGATAGGCACGTACTCTGTTTTGCGCATGGGGCGCTTGGCGAGAATATCGAAAAATTGGCTGTGATTGTCAATTAGTTCGTAAAAATCAATTTGTGGTTGAAGGCCAATTGGTGCCCCTTTTTGCAAGCGTGCGGTAAACTCTTGCTCGGAGATTATGGCATTGCGTTTGACCAGACACGATTCCATTTTTAAACCGGCCGACTCTAAATATTGGTTCTGGTCAAGGAGAGTAACACCCTCCATGAGCATCGCATCAAGACGCTTTTTCACTGTTTTTTGATTAGTGGTTTCATCAGGCCAGAATCGAAACTCACCCGCTGTCCAGGTGACGAGTTCAATTAAAGCATCATCGCCGACCGTGTCTTTCATTTCGGCGTGCACGGCGGTGCCGTCTGCAAAAAATACGCGTGCTTCTTCGTTTTTATCTTTGACATCGAGGCGGCCGGTCATTTTGGCCATGTTCAACGATTGCAATAAGTTCGGTGCCTGCATTTTTGTCAGATCGCCTTCAAGAGTGGCTTTAACTCCCGGTTTTGGTGCGTCGAAAGTTACTGCATTGGCGTCGGTGACCGTATGGCTGCCGGTAGGATTGGCCGACACCGGAGGCGCTTCACCTGTGGCCACAGGGTTTAAATTGGACAGTGTGTCGCGCCCCATCATCGCTTCAGAGGCGAGATCGTCCGAGAACAAATCGCAACCGCAGCCGCTCATGACTAGATTGGTGACCATACTCAAGTCTGGCTCAGCGTGCTGAAAAATTACCTGGTGGCCTTGAGTCGTGACGGCCGTAAGAGTCCAGACCGGATCCATGGAGACGTTGTGGTCTACTTTTACTGCGACCACATATTCTTGTGAGCCCTCGGTGACCGAAAATGGCAGCTCCACCTGGCGGCCCTGCTGTTTATTAGCTTCGGCCGCTAAAAATTGCACGTCGGTATAATTGGGCACAACCGATTGCTTGGGCAAGCGAAAACTGCGTGGTGCAGGAGTGTTTTGTTTACCGGCGGATGAACGCGATGAAAACATGTGCTTACCATAGACTGACCCGTGCATTGCGGGCAATGCGTATCATATCTGTGCCACATATTGGCCTCGTCAAATCAGAAAAGTGCAAAAAAAGAGGCACTGGCTCCAGTAATCAGCCAGTGCCTTTATCAGTCGCTAAGCTGCTCCGCGTGCAGTTATGGGTAAAGTCCGCGCAAGCGTTTGGCTTCGGCAATGCGTGAAACACCGATACGCAGTGCCGCCATCCGTGCGCTCAGTTTGTTTTTCGTAGCCAGTTCCAATACTTGATCGCAGGCTCTGCCCATGATCTGCTCGAGGCGCTGGTTGACTTCTTCTTCGCTCCAGAATAAGTGCATCATGCCCTGCACCCATTCGAAATAGCTTACCGTTACACCGCCGGCATTGGCCAGGATGTCGGGCACCACGTAGATGCCGCGGTCATGCAAGATCAAGTCGGCTTCTGGAGTAGTTGGACCGTTTGCACCTTCGACCACAATTTTGCATTGCAATTTATGGGCATTGGCTTCGGTGATTTGTCCACCCAGAGCTGCAGGTATCAGCAGATCGCATGGCAATTCGAGCAGGTCTTGATTGTTCACCGGTGTCGAACCGGTAAAACCTTCCACCTTGCCCATTTCGCTGAGATAAGCAAAGAGGCGAGGAATATCGATGCCTTTCGGGTTGTAGATACCGCCATGAACATCGGATACACCGACGATTTTGTAACCGGCCTGGTGTAGCAGTTTGGCTGCAATAGAGCCGACGTTACCGAAACCTTGGACCACCACAGTTGGAGATTCGGCTTTGATGCCGTAATGATTGACCGCGCGTCTGGCGCAATAAGCCACACCGCGACCGGTTGCTTCGGTGCGACCATAAGACCCGCCGATAGAAACAGGTTTGCCTGTCACTACCGAAGGAACAGTGTGGCCGACGTTGATGCTATAGGTGTCCATGATCCAGGCCATAGTCTGCTCATTGGTGTACATGTCAGGAGCCGGAATGTCTTTGTCAGGACCGAGCAAAGTGATGATTTCAGAGGTGTAGCGTCTTGTGAGGCGCTCGTTTTCACCCAGTGAAAGCTTCCATGGTTCGCAGCGAATGCCACCTTTAGCACCGCCGTAAGGCAAGCCCATCAGTGCGCACTTCCAGGTCATGAGCATGGCCAGGCACGAAACTTCGCCCAAATTTACTTCCGGATGGAAGCGGATGCCGCCTTTGGCTGGCCCGAGAGTGACGTCGTGGTGCACCCTATAGCCGGTAAATGATTTTACTGAGCCGTCGTCCATACGCACGGGCACAGTAACAATTAAGGCTCTTTTGGGATATCTGAGGCGCTCGTGCAGTTCTTTATCGAGACCCATCTCCTCTGCGATTTCGTCGAGTTGTCTCTGGGCCATCAAAAAGTGTTCGGTTTCACATTCCATTGTCGGCACGTATGCCGACTTAACCGCTACCATCGAGCTACCCCCTGTTGAGGCAGGTTTTTCGCCCGCCGTTGCTGTCCCTGTAAAGTTTGCAGTCTTCAAATTTGTCATTGCAATATGTTAACTCCGATATGTAAACGATATGGCCTTTTGCAGGGGGGGCGGACCACTTAATTTTTTCTCAGAGCCATTCATTATTGGTTTTTCCGTTCACTACCCTTTTAATCGGGTTTCCATTCCTAGTAGTGTAATTAGCAAAAGTTTGGGTAAGTCAGAGATGAGTTTCTGTTTTCTGGCTCAGTTGTCGGTTGTGGTGTTAAATGCGGTGCCGGTAAATAGATGAAATTTTCTTTTGAGAATATTCTCAATATTTTTCTTGTTTTCATACCTATGCCTATAATAGGCGCCTATCTGCATTGGCCCGCTTATATCATCTTCTTTACCGCCTGTCTTGGCATCGTTCCCCTGGCCGGTCTGATGGGAAAAGCCACAGAAGTATTAGCCGACCGCGTGGGTTCGGGAGCCGGTGCACTGCTCAATGCCACATTTGGCAACGCCTGCGAATTGATTATTGCTTTATCGGCGTTGCGCGCGGGTTTGATTGATGTGGTGGAAGCTTCGATCACCGGTTCGATTATCGGCAACGTTTTGCTGGTGTTAGGTGCATCTATTTTTGCCGGCGGCGTCAAGTACCGCACTCAGTATTTTAACCGCACCGCCGCTTCCACCTCTGCTACTTTGCTGGCCCTGGCAGCTATAGGTTTAACTGTGCCAGCCGTATGTCAGATGGCTAATCAACACCGCTCGAAAGAGGGCGACTATAACCTGGCCATGTGGATCGCAGGAGTACAGTTCGTTGTTTACATTTTAAGCCTTATTTTTGCATTGAAAACTCACAAACAGCTCTATCAAGGCCCTGATGAAGATAAAGGCGATGATCTTGGAATCGGTCACTGGAGCCCACGCAGGGCTCTGGGTGTTTTGCTGATATCAACACTAGGCGTAGCAATTTTAAGCGAATATTTGGTGCACGCTGTAGAAGAATCAGCCGAGACCCTCGGCCTCAATCACATATTTATTGGTGTAATTTTAGTGGCAATTGTAGGTAACGCCGCAGAGCACAGCACTGCAATTTTGATGGCGATGAAAAATAAGATGGACCTGGCAATGAATATTGCACTTGGATCCGGCGCCCAGATTGCGCTTTTTGTCGCTCCGGTAATTGTGTTCACTGGTCATTTTATTGGCCGTCCGATGGATCTTTGCTTTTCTTCTTTAGAAATTTTGTCTATTGTCGTATCTGTGATCATTTTGTCATTCGTCGCCACGGATGGTGAATGCAATTGGCTGGAAGGAGTGCAACTTTTGGCTATTTATGCCATTCTCGGCGCGGCCTTTTTCTTCTCTTGAGCAAAGTTTAGAATATGCCTGAATTACCTGAAGTAGAAACTCTCAGACGTGGTTTGGCGAAAGCTCTTGCCGGCGATGCTATTGTTCAAGTGGAAGTGTTGCGCGACCAATCCATTGCTTATCCTGGAGTGGAAAAATTTGGCAGTTCGCTACCTGGTCATAAGTTCAAAGCTGTGGACAGACGCGGCAAATATTTGTTGATGGAACTTGACGGTGGAGTGGGCCTGGCCTGTCACTTGCGCATGTCCGGGCGGCTACTGGTGCGGGAGGCACAGTCAAAAGCCGAACCAAAGTTCTTGCGGGTGCGATTTTTGCTGGCCAGCGGTCGCGAGTTGCACTTTGAAGACATGCGAGTATTTGGGAGGCTGTGGTTTAAACCAAAGGGAAAAACATTCGAAGATATTATTCCTACTTTGCAAAAGCTTGGTGCAGAGCCGCTTGACGTGCTCACCGGTAAACATCTGCTTGATGCCTTTAAGGGTAAGAAACAGGCAGTTAAGACTGCTTTGCTTGACCAACATATTCTTGCTGGCGTAGGCAATATTTATGCTGATGAGTCTCTCTTTCTTTCCGGTATCCATCCTACTGTAGCTGCCGGAAAGCTAACTTCCGGCCAGCTTAAACCACTGGTAGAGAATATTCGCCAGGTGCTCACTCAGGCCATTAAATCCGGTGGCTCTTCACTGCGAGATTACACCGACAGCAGTGGTGTAAATGGTAACTATCAAAAACAATCATGGGTTTATGGCCGTGAGGGAAAACCCTGTCGCAAGTGCAAAACCTCCATCGAGAGAATCCGGCTAAACGGGAGATCAAGTCATTTTTGTCCGCGCTGTCAAAAGCCGAAACCGGGTCAGCTTTGAGGAGTATGTGTAGCTCACACGCCCTAATACTGATTGTGTTCTTGATTTAACTTAGCGCTGAAGTGTCTAGAGCTTGGCTTTGCAGTCCTTTATATGCGTGGCTACCATGTTTGGTTATGTTTCTGTTCCGGATTTGACATATAATGCAGGGAGATAAGTGCTGAACGCCCCTCAAATCAGAGTCGTCTAGTGGCTGCCTCTTTAACCTTGTCAGGGTGACCACACAGGCAGGTGCTATGGGCATAGTCGCGTTAATAGAGAATAGAGAGCATGCAGATCAGGTGGTTGCTTGCCTTAAAGCAGTTGGTCACGACGTTCACGTCGTGGACCGATTTTCTCTCGCCAAAGAAATCCTGCACTCTTACCCCTGCAATCTAATTATCAGCGATGTGCACTTAGACAATGGCGGCAATGTTTTTGATTTTCTTCAATGGGTGAAGAGTGATCCCGTGCTCAGCGGCATTCCCTTTGTTTTGCTGAGCATTGAACCCACTGCTTTGGCCCAATATTTGAAAGACGGCGTACGAATTACAGCTCGTCATTTAGGTGCCGCAAAATATATTGTCGTGGAAGATTTCGATGCTATCCTACTGATCGAAGAACTCTTGCCGTTTTTGCCAAAAACACGTGCCCCGATTCATTCGGAGTTGCCGGCGCAAAATTCAATATAGGTGTTTGAAGGCGTAAAGCGCTAAACGAAGGAAACCAGGAGGCCAACTACTGTCTAGCCAGGAGCAAAAATGAACGATTCAGATCCCGCTGTTTTACCTTCTTCATCAGACCAAAACGCTAACAATAAAATTGCAGCGCTGTACCACTCTCAAGCCAAAGAGTGTTTGGCCAACAAAGCTTTTGAGAATGAACAGTGGCAGCAGTGCGAGCAGTTTCTGCGCCAGTCTTTAGAAAAAAGACAAGAAGCATTAGGAGACGGAGATGCAAGCAGCGGTGCTATTCTCGATAAGCTCGGGCAGACCTATATGCATTTAGGTCAAGTTGAGCAAGCGGCCGCCACTTTTGCTTCAGGCATTGCCATTTTAGAAAAAGCTTTTTATGCCGGCCACGCTAGCCTTGCTCCTATTCTGGAACATAGTGCCGATTGCGCAATCGCTCAATTGCAATGGGCCGAGGCTGAACCTTTGCTCAAGCGTGCGTTAGAAATTAACGAAAAGACATTGGCAAATGAACACCGCTCTACTCTGCGCTGTGTTTTGAAACTGGCTGCAGTTTTCTCAAAGCTGAATCGCGAGGCTGAAAATGAAGCTTTACTCTTAAAATCCATGAAATTTGTAGACACGCCTCTTGGGCCAGCCGAAGAATTTCGCTATCAAATGGCCCTGGCTTGCTTGCAGCAAAACAAAAATGAACTGGCAGTCGAGCACCTGTTGCAAGCCATCAGCGCCTTTCAGCAGCGGCACAACTACAAGCGATTAGCTTGTTGTTACGACAGTTATGCTAAGGCTATGACTGCTTTAGGCAAGCCGGCTGAATCAGAAAAAGCAAAAATTGAAGCGACCAAATTCAGACTTTTAGGCAAGAGTCATCCTTACGTTGATGATATTTTGCCGGCTACTTATTTGCGCGCTTAAATCAACTCAGTCTGCCTAAATGCGCTTTCTAGCAATCACTCTAGCGCCGCACATTTCTATGCCGCCGGCTTCAGCTTGTTCTCTTTCCCACTGATAAATTTGCTCGGCCTGCTCGGCACCGGCTTTGGTGGCAGGTAGCAAATCGCATAGATAGCGAAAAAGATAGGGCACACTTTGTTCGCTGACGATTTCAAAGTGATCCAGCAGACAATTTTTTACTCGTTCAAATGAAATGACGTGATGGTCCACTTCATGATGTTTACGCCACAGGGCCATGGCTTCAAGAGCGCGACTGGCGCTTTTGCGCTCCGTCAAAAGCCACTGATGGCGGTGGCCGCCTTTAGCAACTAACTGGGCCAGATTAAAGAGCCATACTGCAGTTTTTTGATCTACGCGCTCGTAGCCAAAATCTTCGATTAACAGAACGCCATCGTGTTTAAGTAAACGAGAAGCGCTGGCCAGCGCTTGCTCCAGTGGATCCATATGATGTATCGAGCGACTGCAAAGAATGGCGTCGAAGGCTTCGTGCTCGAAACTCTGCAAATCGCTGACGCTACAAGTAATGCCCAGTGCTGCGGTCTTGGCTGCCGCCTCCGGCTTTTTATCAATGGCTGTAACCTTGAGGCCACCTTTCTGCATTGAGGCGGCAATCTCGCCTTCTCCGCAACCGGCATCAAGCACGGTGGCCTGCGCTTTCAAATGACTGAGAGCAAAAGACGAAGTGATTCGGGCGGCAAATTTTAGGGGATCCATTTGAAATTATTCTTTCTTTGAAAAGCGTTTGTAGAGAAACAAAATGGCCGCAGGTACGCAGGTAACCACGACAAAGGTCATGAAGTGTAAAACTGTAGCAAAAGCCAGGGCCTGGTCTTCGGGAATATGGGTCGTGGCGACGGTTGCTATTTTTACCAGATAATGGAAGCTGCCTACAGAACCCGGGGTGGGAATGAGTACGCCCACTGATCCGATGGTGAATATTATCAGGCACTTGACGGCATCGATTTTGTCTTCAAGACCGAAAGCAAAAACCATCAAATAGAAGTTGAGCCAGTAGGTGAACCAGATAGCCACGCTGAGCAGGGCGATAAAGGGATAGAGCACCGCACTTTTCAGCGCGGTTGTACCGGTATCGAATTGCTCGGCCAACTCCGCGAATTTAAGCGACAGCTTTTCGGGCAGGCGGGTTTTTACCAAATTGAGGTTCAGGATTTTTTTGAGAATTTCGCCGGCGTTGGGCAATAAAATCAGGCCCAGCACAACTCCGGCCAAAAGGGCCAGGCCGCCTTGTTTCAGGCCGGGCATCGAAGCTAAAAGCTCTGGCGGCAAAATCACCAGTGTGGCTCCGAGCAAGAGAACCAGCAATGCAATATCAAGCATGCGATCAATCAGCATGGTGGAGAGCACACCGGCCCATGGCAAATTTTCTGATTTGCAAATGGACAGTAAGCGCGCCACTTCACCGCCGCGAGGAATGGCGACGTTAACGGCGTAACCGATCATCACGGCATAAAAGGAGTTGAACTGGCTGATTTTTTTGTCTGATAAAGGTCTGAGCAAGATCGTCCAGCGGTAGGAACGTAAGAACGCACCGGTTAGGCCAGAGACGAAAATCAATACGAGAGGCAGCGGCTTGATATTCTGCGAATAACGCCACAACTCACCCAAATTGGTGCCCCGAAACGCAAGCCAGAGTAGCAATATCGCAAATGCCGCCGCTAGAATTTGTTTGAGCGCGTTGCTCGGTCTTGAAATCTTGTCAGCTGGTTGCTGCATAACTGCTTCTATATTTACAGAAAAGTGCACTCACATGTTACTAGACAAAAGTGTGGTCAATCTATCTGCCACAAGGGGATCGGGACCAAATTTATTTTGATTGGGCAAATATGGCTAATTATGTGTTGAGTCGGGCACAATAAAGAAAGGGGCGCTACTCGGCACTTCAGTGAAGGTTGAAAGCAGGTTTACCAGTCCACAGTCTTTAAACACTTTTCCATCGGCAGCCTTGTCAAGCCCTGGTGCGACGTTTTTGAGACTTTGAATTGAATTGAGTGCTTGTAGCGTCGTTTTGATGTTTAATTAGGAGGTCTCGCTCTTGAAAAATTATTCTCGGGCTGAGATAGGAAACCTATATAGTTCGGTGAAGTAATGGAAGCCAGGAAGACCAAAGTATTGTTAATAGACACTCCCGGGGGCACTCTTGCTCTTAAGGATGTGCTCAGCAAGGTGTCGGGTCCGGATGCGTCCATGGAAATTTCCATGGAATTCACTGAAAACATAACCAAAGGTTTAAAGCGCCTGGGCGAAGGGGGCGTCGATGTTGTTTTGCTCGACCTCTCCCAGGAAGGCGGCGCCAGCGGTGTCGATCAGTTTCGTCAGTTGCGCGCTCAAGATGCCAGCGTTCCAGTGGTGGTCGTGGGCAACAACAGTAAAGACAACATTGCCAACGAAGCGCTCGGTAACGGCGCTCGCGAATTTTTAGTCAAAGACGAAGTGGATGCCCGGGCCCTGCTTCAATCGATTCGCCACGCCATGCAAGTGAAAGGCTTGCAAGAAGAGCTTAAAGAAGCTAATCAGCGTGTGCTGGAAGCCAATCAACAGTTAGACACTATCGCCAATGTCGATGCCGCCACCAAGGCTTTAAGCCGCGCTGGTTTAGCGAAAGCGCTGGCCGCAGAGTATGTGCGCGCCCAGCGTGGTGGGTGGAATCTTGTTACCGTACTGATTGACTGCGATGATTTCGACCGCATCAACCAGCAATTTGGTCATGCTGTAGGCGATGTGGTTCTGCACGAAATTGCCGACCGTGTGCGCGAAACTGTCAGACCAACCGATCATTTGGCTCGCCTTGGCGGCGACGAATTCTTATTGATTTTGCCTGATACGCGTATTGCCGAAGGCATGCTGGTAGCGGAGAAAATTCGCCTGGCAGTGGCTGAAAGCCCATTGCGTCTGGCTTCTGAGACTGTTCGCGTTACCGCCAGTCTCGGTGTGCTCGCGCTACCCTACGAATTTTGTTCTATTGAAGAAGTTTTGTCTCTGGCAAGATTGGCTGTTCGAGAGTCAAAAATGCTCGGCAAAAACCGTGTGTCATCGGGCGAAAAGCACAAGGCTCCTGGTAGTGGTACTTCTGCTTCGGGCAATGGTGCCTCTAGTGGTGCCACCGATATGGCCGCTCTTGATGAATTAACTGAAAAGCTTCGCCGTGGTGATTGCTTTAGAGCCGTGTCCATGCCTATTTTTCATCTTAGCGATGAAAAAGTTGTGGCCTATGAAATTCTCAGCCGCGGCCCCGCCGGCGCCTTTGAGATGCCTGACGATCTGTTTCGCGTCTCTGTCGAGCACAATTTACTCACTATAGTCGACTTGCGCTGCCTGAAGACTTGCCTTTCCGCCTGTGTTGATCCCAAGTTTGATCAAAAAGCGCGTTTTCACGTCAATCTATTCCCTTCCACCATTATGGATACGCCCATTGAGCGCCTGATGACGCTTTTCCCTGCCAACAAAACCGACGGCAATTACGTCATTGAAATCAGCGAACAACAATTTATTGGTGACCCCGCTTACTTACGCGATCATGTTCAAGCCTTAAAAGAGCGGGGCTTACTCGTAGCAGTTGATGATGTGGGCTTTGGCCGCAGCTCGCTTGAAAGTTTGATTATTCTTGAGCCAGACATCGTCAAAATCGACCGCAAATATGTTTCAGGAATATCGGAAGAACCGGCTAAAGCGCGTTTGTTGAAGCGCCTTGTTAAAGTCGTCAATTCGCTTGGAGCAGAGCTGGTTGCAGAAGGCATTGAGTGCCGTGAAGAGCTTGATCTCTTAGTTGAGATGGGTGTGCCTTTTGGTCAGGGTTGGCTCTGGGGCAAACCGGCTTAGCACCACAGGCGATATCAGAGTTTAGTTAGCGTCAGTTGGTAAAATACTGTTCGGCAACGGTGATGTGGTTTTACGTCTGCTGCATTTAAATCTTGCGATAGCAGCCATAGTTTGGCGTCGATTTGAGCGGCGGTTGTTAGAATATTGAGTTTCGCCAGTGATCGTTTGATGTACTCGATAGCAATAAGTGTGGCGGCTCGAATTTCTATTTCTTCTTCACTGCCCGCTTCTAACTCACGAGTGCTGTCGATTTTGTCTGTCAGCACAGCGTCGTAAATGAGAATGCCTTTGTGTCTTAGAAGCTGCGGCAATTTGTAATCGGCGAAACCGGTCAGCTCGTGCATACACGAAAAACCCACCTAGCCCGAGCGCACCAGAGCATGATTAATGTCAGCTACAAGGAGCTGAGCCTTCTTCAAAAACATTACCGGCTCTCCGCCATAGTCGGCTACGTCGCGATAGCCAGGCAGTTGTTCTGAAATAGCCATAGCGGCGCCGAGCGCATTTTGATTTGGATCAATCAACAGTTTGAGAAAGTTATTGTCTTTGCCTATCCGAGCGGCTAAAAGTGAAAGAAACGAATGACGTTCATTTAGAAGCGCCAGAGATTCTATGTTTTGACTTTTAAAACCAGCGCTACTACAGCTACGGTCTACGGCAAGCTGGCTAGAAGCGGTGTGGGGCCTCTCGATGATTCGCTATTTGCCACTTCTGATACTGCCGCATTGCTGGCACAAGGAAAAATTTCCGGCACCTCAGCCATTCCTACATTTGATCGCAAGCGCTGCTCGGCCATATTTGTGCGGCTGGATTTCGGTACTACTCCTGAACAAATGCGCTTTGCCATATCTCAAATTGCCGGAGTAAAAGTAATCACCGGTGCCACCATTGTCACATCCACAAGGCAAACCACAGTCGGCCATTGGCTCTAAACAAAGCGATATTGTAAAAATGCTCTTGGCCGAGGCTTGCTTCACTACAGGCCTGGGCGGATTGGCTGGTATCATATTTGGTGCTACGCTTTTGTTGGTTTTTCAGCGTTCGCTGGTTTACTACCTCGAAACTTTGCATATCGAGTTTATCTGGCCCGCATTTTCTGGGCTTCTGATTGGTTCCCTTGCTTGCGCAACTCTTGCCATGGCCGGTGGACTTCTGGGTGCTGTGATTCCGGCCGTGCGGGCCAGCTCTGAAGAGCCTTATCGCCTGATGCAGGAAGGTGGGTAAGTGAGCACCGCACTTTCAGTCAGCGACCTGTCGAAAAAATATACGAGCAGTGGTCAGGTAGATGCTGTTAATAGTGTCAACTTCACTGTTACTGCCGGTGAATTTCTCGCTATCGTCGGACGTTCAGGTTCGGGAAAATCTACACTGCTGGCTATGACCGGTGGTATATGCCGGCCCAGTAGTGGCAGCGTGCACATGGCCGAGACTGCAATCTGGCAACAAAATGCCGATCAGCTTGCTCGTTTTCGCAACATCACCATTGGTTATGTTTTTCAGTCTGCCGGTTTGCTCAGCGCGTTGCTCTGGGTGCAAGAATCGACGCTTATCCGGGAGAGCTTTCTGGTGGCGAACAAAGACGCGTGGCCATTGCTTGGGCGTTAATTAATTCCCCTGGAATTTTGATGGCTGACGAGCCCACCGCCGATCTTGTGAAGAGACCGAGAGTGAAATTTTGCAGTTGCTGGTGGAAATTCGTAAGGCCTATAACCTTACTATAATAGTTGTCACTCATAACGATCAAATCGCCGCAATGGCTGACAGAGTGCTGACGATGAAAGCCGGCCTCGCTGAAATTCAAAGTCGAAGTTTGCCTGACTCGACTACTGCTACTATTACTACTGCTACTGCTGAGAAAACTGCACAGTTACTTGATCTGGGTGTACCATCAAAAGTATTTTCGCCATTTCGGCCAGCGAAGCAGAAAAAGAGAAAGTTAAATTTGTCAGGCTTGAGCAGCTGTTCGGTTGCTTTATCTTTTGAGTTAGTCATCTTTTCCCTCGTGGCGCTGCCAGAAAAGATAACATATGCTAATTTTTGCTTCACCAGTGGGAAGTAAATTAATGGAATTGGTTGGAGCTTTCGCAACATGGAGCAGTCACTAGTATTGTGTGGAAACTAACCGGGCGGAAAAATGGCTAAAACTATTCTTGTAACTGGAGCGTCAAGTGGCATTGGGGAAGCAACCGTGCGTCTTTTCTCGCGCAAAAAGTGGAATGTGCTGGCCACCATGCGTTCTCCTGAGAAGGCCGGAGACCTGGCGACTTTGCCGGGAGTTTCCATCTTGCGCCTCGACGTCACTGACTTAGACTCTATTCGATCGGCAGTAGATGAGGGTCTGGCTCAGCATGGCGCAATCGACGCGGTTGTGAATAACGCCGGGTACGGCATGGTTGGCCCATTCGAGGCAACCACTCCAGAAAAAGTGCAAAAACAGTTTGAGACCAACGTTTTTGGCTTGATGAATGTTACCCGTGAGGTTCTGCCGTCAATGCGAGAAAAGCGCTCTGGCACGATCATTAATATGTCTTCAGTAGGTGGACGCATTACCTTCCCTCTTTACAGCGTTTATCATGCGACAAAATTTGCCGTTGAAGGTTTCTCTGAATCGCTGCAATATGAATTGCGCCAATTTAATATCAAGGTGAAGCTGATAGAGCCTGGCCCGATTAAAACGCCTTTCTACGATCGCAGTCAAGATCTCGTTTCTAAAGAAGGTTTGAAGGCCTATGACACATTCGTAGCCCGGGCGCTGCCCCACATGCAAAAAGAAGGTCACAATGCGCCCGGCCCAACAGGTGTGGCATACACTGTTTGGGAAGCCGCGATGGATAACACTTATCGCATGCGTTATCCAATCAATGCCGAAGCAATGCTTTCACTGAGAAAGTTGCTGCCCGACCGTGCCGTTTTCAAATTGGTACGCTCTGTTTTATTGCGCTAAGCTGCAAAGATTTTCTGGTATTACCCATAGTGGCGATTGTGATTTCGTTAATAGTTTGCCGCTATTGGGGGCCGACAGCGCTGCTATAGTATTCAGAGTTACGAGGAAATCCATGTGCGTCGGCGCAAAATCGCCATTGCTGTCTTGAGTGCTATCGCTCTTTTAGCCGCTGGCTACCTGCCCGCTCAGGCGGGCGCCGCTGATTGGGAAAAACTCTTAAACAAGGCTCAGGAGGCTGCCCGCGGTAAGGAGTACGACGAAGCAACTAAGCTTTACAACGAGGCCGCTGCCGAATGCCAGAATTCCAAACTGGAAGACAAGTATCTGGCCAAGACCTATAACGATTTGGCTCTCGTTTACGAAGCGCAAGGTAAGCTTGCCGAAGCTGAAACATACTTGACCAGAGCCTTAACTATAAAAGAAAAATTAGTCGACAAAGAAGACGTCAGTTTCACTTCCAGCCTGGGAAATCTGGCAGCGCTTTACCGGCGGGAGGGCAAATTTGATTTAGCTCAGACCCAGTACCAGCGCGCCATATCTATCATTGAAAAGAAATCCGGTGCAAGCGATCCGCGTCTTGCCCCCTTTCTCACTGGAATAGCGACGCTCTTCACCGACAAGGCCAAGTTTGCCGAGGCGGAAACCGCTTTGAAGCGCGTGGTCGATTTGATGAAACAGGCCAACAACAAAGATGGCCAGACCGTGGCCATGAACAACCTGGCAGTGACTTTGCGCAAACAAGGTAAAACTGCTGAAGCTGAAACAATCTACAAACAAGTGGCCGAACTGGCAGCCTCTGATAATGGACTTAACAGCGAGAATGCCGCTCACAATAAATCGGCAGCGCTCAACAATTTGGCCCGCACTTACCGTGAAAAAGGTCAATTCGATAAGGCCGCACCGTTACTGAAACAGGCTGTCAGTGTGCTTTTGAAAGACAGCAGTTCTAAGCCTGCAGATGTAATTATTGCTCTGGACAATCTGGCCATGGTTGATAAAGAGTTGGGTAATTATCTCGGTGCTGAAGAGCAATACAGAGAAGCGCTGGCCGTGGCCAAAACCGTTAGTGGTGTCAAGCCGCAGGGCCTGGCTGAACGTATGCAGAATCTGGCTCTGGCGCTCATGGCTCAAGAAAAATTTGAAGAAGCGGAAAAGCTTTTGAAAGAATCTCTCGCCCTTTATGAAAAGAGTGAGGGTCCAAATGGGCCAGACGTGGCCACTGCACTAACTTATTTAGAAGAAGTATACCGAGAACAAGAAAAGTTTGAGCAGGGCGAACCGCTCTTGCTTCGCGCGCTGGCTATTCGCAAGACCAGTCTGGGCAAAGACAATCCGGCGGTGGCGACCACTAGTACTGACCTGGCTCTTCTCTACAAACAACAGGGAAAAGCAGAAAAATCACTGGCTTACTTTCAGGATGCAGTACGTATTCGCGAGACAGCTCCCGATTCAGCTGACTTAGCCACGGCGCTGAACAATTTAGCTCGCGTCTACCGTGATCAGAAGCGTTACGCTGAAGCCGAACCGCTCTATAAAAAAGCGCTGGCCATTCGTGAAAAAACATTCGGGCCAGATGATGAAAGTGTAGCTGCCGTTTTGCGCAATTACGCTATTTTACTGCGTGCTCTTAATCGTGCTGACGAAGCTAAATTACTCGACCTCAGGGCTCGTAAAATAGAAAATGCAAAAAGTGCCTCTTAGGTCTCTCAAGAGTATAAGCATGGCCTGTTGCCTGGCGGTTCTGCAGTTGGCCGCCACTGCGGCACCATCAGATTACTGGCACACATTCTATGACCAGGGTCAAAAGCAACTTTTATCTAAGTCTTATACTGGCGCAGAGGTCTCTTTTCGCCAGGCTTTGCGTGAGGTCAAACGGTCGGCTCATACTAACGATGAACTCGTGCTTTGCATGGTCAGCCTGGCTGATATTTTGCAGTTGGAAAATGTTAAAGAAGAATCGTGGTCACTTTATCGAAAAGCTCTGAAGGTGCTCGAGCGCACCTATGGAAAAGATAGCGCCAAACTTTTTCCACTGCTGATCACCATGGGTAGTGTTACAGAAATTGAAGGCGAGTATAAAAATGCTGCTGTGTTTTACGCTCGTGCAGCCGTCATTGCTGAGGCCAAAACTGGGGCCGGTAGCTTAGAGCTAGCCACCGCTCTGCATAAATCAGGACACGCCGAATTTCACCAGGGTCTGGCAAAAGATGCTGAAGACCACTATCGCAAAGCGCTGACAATTTTGATGGCTCAAAATACTTTGCCCTCGCGAGAGCCGGTGCTGGAGCTGTTAAGCGATTATCTTGATTTGATGCATAAATATACAGGACCGTCAAAAATTCTCACCTCGAAATTTGAACAAGAATTGCTCAAAGACGAAGTGCAGCTTTTGGGTCGAACCAGAGCTGTACCTCAATCGGCGTGGCAGCAGGCAATGCAAAATCGATTGACGGCCAGCGGAGATGTTCAAATGGTCTCTGCCGGTTCGCTAAATTTGGAGAGAATTGTTCCGCCAGATAATTCTTCGCGGGCGAGCAACTTTGAGACTTTTGCTACAGCAGCGCAATTACTGGCTGCTCTTTCTCCATCAGCTGCTTCGCCTGAGAAAGTCGAGGCCGGCTCGCTGCAACGAGGACAGGGCATCGATTACTACGAGCGCATGGTAGCCATAGACACAAAAACCTTAGGACCAAATCATCCTAGCGTTGCTCGCGATCTAAAGGGTCTGGCGGCAATTTATGTGTCGCAGCATCGCTACGCTGAGGCCAGGCCTTTGCTTGAGCGCGCGGTGTCAATCTATCAATCGGTTTATTCGGCCGACGATCTTTCCATCAAGCATTTGAAGATACTTTTGCGTTTAATTAACGACGAGCCTGATACCAGAGGCGGTGCATCCCCATTTGTGGCCGACGCCGCAAAAATTCCTTTGCAAGCGCAAACTTTTGAGGTTGCTCAGCGTTTAAATGAGCTTGCCTTTATGTCTTACTGTCAGGGCAAGCTCGATGATGCTCGAGCTGCGTACGCCTGGGCACTGGCCAGCACTGATGATGCTACCGGCAGCAAAAGCGTTTTTGTAGCAGCTTGCTTGCAAGATTATTTGCAAGTGATGCGCAGCAGCGGCAAGGCTGAAGAAGCCGATAAAATGCAGGCTCTAGCTAAGAGTATTCTGGCAGACGCGCTGTCGGCCCAACTTTTGAATACTTACAAGTAAGCGGCCGGCTGTTTCATTAAACGCAATGAACTGTGACTTACTCAAAATGAAACGTTATCGTTTCATTTTGAGTAAGTCACTCGCTACCAATTCCATTTTTCAGTCACCTGCCGTCAGTCGTTGTCATTCCAGGGTCTTCCCCTTTGAATGTCAACGTGGCCATTGAGTTTATAGGGTACTGGCGAGCCGTTGTCAGGGGCAATGGTGAAGCCGCCGTTTGAGTCCGGGTCGAGTTTACTCGGCACCCAGTCTCCGGTCACTTCTCTGACCGGAGCGGCCAGTTTGGCCAGATCGCGGCGCTTAAGGTCGTCGCGTTCATCGAGATCATCGCCCATGTCGCTGTCATCATCGTCACTTTCCAGACGAGCGAAGCCAAAAACAGATTGCCGTTTATCGTCTGAAAATAGGTCTGGTGGCAACACTCTTACACGAAAGTCTTTTTCGAAAAGAGGTGTGACGTATTTATGGTCTAAGACCAGCGAGTCGCCGTCGGAGATTGCCTTTAGTCTCGCCGCTCTTTTTAACTTATCTTTTTCTTCATTTATTTCGTCTGCTTCTTTTTTCTCTTGCCGTTCAATACGGCGTTTACTCAATGCTTCGTATTCTGAATCGTCGTCAGTGGGCTGGCCAAGTCGCGGTTGCTGCGAAAAATACGAGTCGCGAAATGCCTGACCGTCAAACTCGCCGAACATGTTGCCCACTGCATCTTGATCTTGTGCCAGGGCGGGCGCAATAAATCCAGCCCCCGAGGTGGCGCAAAGGCCAGATAAGATTAATAAGACAAAGAGTTTTGACAAATAAGGCACCAGCTTGAGCATTATATAATTGCCAGGTTATCACTTCTTTCTGCGAATATGACATTCGCAGTTTGCACGGCCCTGTCAAGTGTTTTGACTAAAAACAGTCTGGTAATTGAGAAAATCGCTTGCCTGGCACTGGCTTGTTTTTGCCTGTTTTTTGTTACAGGCATTTCGTCTCAATCAGGCAGCGGCTCGGCCCGGGCAGCCGGTCGTGAAACTGTTGTTATCGATTTTCAATTTCAACCAATTCGGCCCACATCAGCCGTCACTATTCGTGAGGCTGTCGATGTGGCGGTGCGCAATTATCCAAGCATAGCTTCGAAGAGATTTAAACTGAAAGCGTCTATGGCTAATGTGACCCTGGCAAAAACACAATATCTACCCAACCTCAATATTGACGTGCAAGAGTCTGGCATTACAGGCAATCGTGTGGCCAGCACCGTGATGAACAATGTCTCCGGTTTCGACACTGTGCCGATTGACTCTGGTCCGGTGTCGCAAAGATCGAGTCTGCGTCCGCTGGTAAATAACTTGCAAGGCGTTAACTTAAACTGGTTGCTGGTTGATTTCGGTTTGCGTCACGCTAACGATAATTTTGCTTATGCAGACGCACGTACCGCCCGCGCTGATGTCAGCCTGACTCAGCTTGATGTCGCCTATGACGCTGCAGAGGCCTTTCTTGAAGCAGTAGCGGCCAAGCAAATTATTTATGCTACAGAAGCTGCCCTTTTGCATATGCGCGCTGCTAATGTGCGAGCCAAAACATTAGTCGCCGAAGGTTTGAAACCTGGTGTTGAAGCTGCTGATTGGGATTACGAAGTGGCGAAAGCGCGAATCAACGTCATTAAATCAGAGAAAAATGCCCAACTGGCTTTAGTTGGCCTGGCCGAGAAAATGGGCACCGCCACTACCGATATCGAAATTGTTTCAGATCCCCTGGTGCGCAGTCCGTCACAGATTCAAGCTATGCGACCGATTGATCTTTCTTCTCACCCGTTGGCTTTGCTCAAGTCGGCTGAAATTCAAAGATGGCAAGCAAAAAAAATAGTGCTCGATAAGGCATACCGGCCGCACCTCTGGTTTAACTCGTCAGTCTGGGGCAAAGGCAGCAGCGATGGCGTTAATCCCATTCGCCCCGTGGGTGGTGGCACCCTGCCGCAAGTTTTCAATTATATGGTCGGCGCTTCGTTCAGCTTTCCAGTGATGGAATATTTTCCTCTAAAGGCTCAAAAGCGCATTGCCGTAAACAATGAAATGGCTGCCAGAGCCGACTTGGATCTGGCCATGCAAATTCTGGAGAAGAAAGATGCCAGAGCTCGAGTAATGCTCAGACAAGCGCGCAAGGTCGCTGATGAAACTCCGGCTTTGGTGGACGCGGCTAAAGTGAGAGAACTGAAAGTCAGCAAACGCTATAGTACAGGCCTCACCGACATGGTCAGCCTGGCACAGGCCGAAAAGGCGCTAGCTGAGGCGGAAGTTGAAGACGCCGTGGCTCAGGTGGAAGTATGGCGGGCGATTTTGCTTTTATCTTATGCCCAGGGTGATTTGAAACCTTTCCTCGAGATTGTCGATATCGTCGAAGGCAAGTCGGGGAAAACCAGGTACTAGCATGTGGATTATTAGCTTTGCTCTAAGACGACCCATCACCATTATTGCTGCGGTGATTAGCATTGTCTGCGTGGCTTTCCTGGCTGTCAGCACGATGAAGCGTGACATCTTCCCCGATCTGAAAATTCCGGCCATCTATGTCATTCAAGGTTATGGTGGCATGTCGCCCGAGCAGATGGAGGGTTACATCACCTCCACCTATGAACTGTATTTTCTCTATGTGCCTGGTATCGAGCACATCGAGTCTAAGACGATTCAAAACGTTTCTGTCATTAAGGTGTTCTTTCAGCCTGACACCGATATGGCCAGTGCTATGGCGACAATTGTGGCCATGGCTAACCGCGCCACCAGCCTGATGCCGCATGGCACCTACAATCCCTTTGTACTGAGGTTCGACGCCGGCAGTTTACCGGTGGGGCAGCTGGTGCTTTCATCAGATACCAAGGGCGTAAAAGAACTTGAAGACTTAGCTTATACGCGCATCAGGCCACTTCTTGCCACCGTGCCTGGTGCTGAGGCGCCACCGCCTTTTGGCGGCAATATTCGCAGTATTGTCGTGAGCGTCGATGCCGATAAATTGCGGCGCTACAATATTTCGGGCGACGAAATCGTCGAAGCGCTGGCCACAGGCAATAAAGTTATGCCGTCAGGCAACGTGCGCACCGGCGATTATTTGCGCATTGCCCCGGTCAATACCGATTTGCCTGATATTCATCAGCTTGATTATTTGCCCATTCGCACCGGCCACGGCCCCCAGATTTTCATCAAAGATATCGGCAGGGTGGAAGACTCCTCCGACATTCTGGCCGGTTACGCTCTTTATCAGGGCCGCCGCACCGTCTATATTCCGGCGGTAAAAAGAGGCGACGCTTCTACTGTTTCGGTGGTTGATGCACTTACTGCTTCATTACCGCGCATGCAGGCGGTTTTGCCTGCCGACGTCAAAATCAGCTATGAATTTGACCAGAGTAAATATGTGCGCGAAGCAATCACCGACGTCTTCCACGAAGGTGTGCTGGGCACCATTTTGCCTGGCCTGATGATCTTGCTCTTTTTGCGAGATTTGCGCAGTACCGCCATAGTCGTTACCACTATTCCGCTTTCACTGATGTCTGCCATCGTCGGCCTCTGGCTCACCGGGCAAACCATCAATATTCAGACCCTCAGTGGTCTGGCGCTATCCATCGGTATTCTCGTTGATGAAGCCACTGTTTGTATTGAGAACATGCACACCCACCTGGCTAATGGCGTGGAAAAAACACGGGCTGTTTACCAGGCTTGCGTCGAAACCATGGTGCCGAGGCTGCTGGCCATGCTCTCAGTGGTGGCAGTTTTCATTCCCTCATTCTTCATGGTGGGCATCACTCGCGAACTATTCATACCGCTCTCTCTGGCTGTTGGTTTTGCCATGGTGGCATCCACCACCCTAGCTTCCACGCTGGTACCGATTATGGCCATCTGGTTGCTCAAAGATGAGCATGAAGGAGTGGCGGACGGCGAAGGCGATGAAGAATATGATGAGCACGCAGAGCTAATCGGCCGCCGCAAGCAGAAGAAAGAGCACAAGCCTGACTTTGTCGACAAATTAAAAGACCGTTTGGCAGACTTGCTGCATGTGCTTATGCCTTTGCGTTACTTTGTGGTGGGCGGTTATCTGGCGGTCAGTATCACCCTTGTGCTGGTGCTCTACGGCACCATCGGCAAAGAGCTGTTTCCTGATTCGGGCAGCAGCCAGTTTCGCATGCGCATCACCGCACCGACCGGCATGAGAGTAGAAGCACTGGAGCAAAGGGTGCTGAAAACCCTTGAGCTAATCAAGGCTGAAGTGGGCCCGGAGAACGTCGAAAAGAGCCTGGGATACGCCGGTCAGCAGCCACCTATGTTTCCTATCAGCTCGGCTTTCTTGTGGACCAGCGGACCGCACCAGGCGGTGATGGACGTGCAGCTAAAAGAAAGTGCGCACATCGATATGGCGCGCTTCAAAGATAATTTGCGCAAGCGTCTGGCCAAGGCCGTTCCAGACACTAAATATTCATTTGAACCAGGCGACCTAGTCAGTCAAATTATGAATCTTGGCTCGCCGACACCAATTTGCGTGCAGGTGGCCGGTCACGATTTAATCGCCAACAAGATTTTCGCCGCTAGAGTTTTGCAAGAGATGGCCAAAGTCAAAACTCTGCGCGACTTGCAATGGGGGCAGGCACTCGATTATCCATCATGCGAAATTGACATAGACCGCGAGCTTGCCGGTCAACTTGGTATCACTCCTGCTGAAATCGGCATGTCGCTGCAGCCGGCCTTCTTCTCCAGCCGATTCGTTAACTTGAGTCTGTGGCGCGATCCAGAAAGTGGATTTTCGTATCAGGTACAAGTGCAGGTGCCGCAAGATCAAATTAGATCGAAAGAAGATATTGAAACTTTCCCCACCATGAGCAGCAGACGTAAAGATCAGATGGCGGTGAAATACGTGCTGGAGAATTCTGCTATCGACAAATTCTATCCTGGTAATAAAACACGCAGAGAGCAACACCCGCTCATTTCTGACGTGGCCAAGGTCAGCTATGGTGTCACCAACGGTGAATTCGATCGCTATAACATGATGCGTATGGTGTCGCTCACCGCCAACGTTTCTGGTGGCGATCTGGGCAGCGTGGGCGAAGAAATTAAGCGCGCTGTGGCCCGGGCTGGCAAGCCACCAGCCGGCGTGTTCGTCGATGTCACCGGCCAGGTGCCTTTGCTCAAAGACACATTCAATCACTTGCTTGGTGGTCTGGTGCTGGCCGTTTGTGTCATCGCCTTGATGCTGCTGGCCTATTTCCAGACGGCACGCATTGTATTCGTGGTGATGTCCACCACTCCTGCGATTTTGCTTGGCGTGCTTACCATGCTGCATTTGACAGGAACCACATTGAATATTCAGTCGTTTATGGGCGCCATTATGTCTACCGGTGTGGGTATTGCTAATGCTATTTTGCTTGTGGTTTTTGCTGAGAAAACTCGCGAAGAAGAGGGCAAAAGCGCGGAAGAATCGGCGGTGCACGCAGCTCAAATGCGGATGCGGCCAATTTTGATGACATCAATTGCCATGATTGCCGGAATGGTGCCCATGGCCATTTCAACGGGGCAGAGTGCGTCTCTCGGGCGTGCGGTGATTGGTGGCTTGATGATGTCGACCACTTCGGTTTTGACACTGCTGCCCCTGGTCTTTTGCATAATTCAGTCTACTGCCAGAAGAGGCTCTCGCTCGCTCCATCCTGAAGATCATGGTCACTAACTAAGGAGGAATTTTATGGCGTCGGCAAAGAAAATTGGGCTTATAGTAGCGGTGACGGCAGTTGTTGGTGCCGGCGGCTATTTTGCTTATCAATATTTGCAGCCTAAAAAAGAAGAAGCGCCCCCTGCGGTTGTGTTGGTTTCAGTGCCCACAGTGCCGGTCACGGTTAAGACACTGTTCAGAGAAGATAAGCTGCCCGGCGAAATTGATGCCTATCAAGACGTGCTCATGTATCCCAAAATTAGAGGATTTATCAAAACAATCAATGTTGACCGCGGCTCAGTAGTGAAAAAAGGCGACGTCATGGCCACTATGTACGCGCCTGAATATCTGGCTTCGCGCAACGAGGCTCTGGCCCGGGTAGCCGCTGCTAAAGCCGCTGTAGCCTCTGAAGAATCTGACCTGCAAGATCTGCAGGCCGATTTGAAAAAACGCCAGGCCAATTTGTTGGCTGACCAGTCAACTTATCAAAGGGTCTATGCTGCTTCGCTGGTACCGGGAGTGGTGGCAGATAATGATGTGGTGCAATGGTCACAATCGGTAGAAGCAGATCGTCAGGAAGTTAATACTTTTATCAAACGCATCAATGCTAAGGCTCACGAAGTGACTATGCGCAAACAAGAGCTGGCCGCGCGCATTAATGGTTTTGAAAACTATGCCGATTTTGCTTCGTATTTAGAAATTACGGCGCCCTTTAACGGTTATGTCACTGAACGTAAAATGCACGTTGGCAGTTATGTAGGGCCTGACGGCAGCGGGGCGTATCCTCCTATCTGCCGGGTTAAACAAATGGATTTGCTGCGTGTAATTGCACCGGTACCTGAAGTGGATACTGCCGGCGTAATAGTTGGTTCACAAGTCCCTTTTTCAGTTTCGGCCTTTCCCGGGCGAAAATTTATGGGTACTGTAGCCCGCATCAGCAACAACCTCGACAAAGACACCCGTACCATGCCGGTGGAGCTTAACTATTTCAATCCTGATTTTGATGTGTTGCCTGGTATGTTTTGCAATATTTATTGGCCCACCAGACGCAAGCAAACATCACTGTTTGTGCCCATTGAATCAGTGGTGTCAACTCCACTGAATACTTTTGTCTGCAAAGTCAAAAATGGCGTGGTGGAATGGGTGACGGTGCGCAAAGGCCAGATGATGGACGGCAATGTGGAAATTTTCGGCAATATTCAAGCCGGTGATATGGTGGCACAAAAAGCCAGCGAAGAATTGCAAAACGAATCGAAAGTAATTGCCGATCCCATAAGCTCGGTGCAATCACTGAATACTAAAGCGCCAGCCAGCTTATCGCAATAATCGCTAACTTTCAGGCAATTATTTTGTCAGTATTTGCTGAGCGCGGGTTTCTGCTGCCAGCGATTCTGTTTCGTCACCAAGGCTGCGTAAAACTTGAGCGTAGTCTTTAAGGCAAGCGGCCAGCAAGGGGTCGTGATCACCTAAAGCCCCTTCAGTACTGGCAATAGCCCACTTGTAAAAAGTGCGGGCGTCTTTCAATTTATCTTGTGAGTAATAGAGAAAGGCCAGATCGTTTAAGACCCGAGCAGTTTCGATGTTGTTCGGTCCGAGGGCAGATTGGCTCTGGCTCAGGGCTGTGCGATAAAATTCTTCTGCATCCGCCCACTTACCCTGCCTTGATTTCACAGACGCCAGGGTGGCCATGGTACGAATGGTGAGAATATTGCTCAAGCCGTAAGAGTTTTTGTAAATCTCTAAAGCTCTGGTGAGTAGCGCTTCGGCGTCGTCATAGCGTTTGTTGGCGATATAAAAAAGAGCAAGACCGCTTATATCATTGGCCACCGAAGGGTGAGTGTTGCCCAGCGATTGCACATCAGCTGCAATCTTGCGCTGATAAAAAGCCTCGCCTTTGCCATAGTGATTCTGGTCGAAAATGGCTTCGTTCATGGTGTTGTAGGCGGGCGACAATGCTTGCGCGGTATAATTTTGATTGAGTCCACGCAACACTATTTTGGGTTCTTGATCGGTTTGATTGCTGTGACCGACATCTTGTTTGTTAGTGCTTTCACTTTGCCAGCTCGAAACCAATTTTTGTTTTTGATTTACTGCATCTGGGGCAAGTGGAGTTTTGAGCTTGTCTTCACCCATGTCCTGGCGGAAATCTTTCAGTAGATCTTGACTGGACTGATCGTCACCTTTGATCAAATCTTTGTATTCGCCAATTAGCCCGGGCAGCTGATTGCTGGCCGTCAGGCTGGGCTCTTTCATCAAAATCGCCATGGCTCTCTTATAGTGTTTGGCCGCAGGCTCGCGAAATCCGGCTTTGTAAGTGGAACGGGCCAGGCGGTGCAAACTGGAGACGATTTCGGGGCTGTATGGGCCATAATTTTTTTCGTTAAGCTGAAAAGCCCGCTGGTAATAAGGCATGGCCGCCGCCGGATCACCTTCAGATTCTTGCACCGAGCCAATCGCTATCAACGCCGGGGCAATGCGGCTGCTGTTTTTGCCATATTTGGCTTCAAGTACTGTGAGCATTTTTTGATAGGTACTCTGGGCTTCAGCTGTTTTATTTCGCAGGGCCAGAGTGTCAGCCAAACGGTTGAGGCATTTTGCCAGCTCGTCGGTGTTGTGCGGCTGCTTCTGCACCTGGTCCAGGGCCAGGCGAAATGACTTTTCGGCTTGTGGCAGATCTTGCTCGTTCAATGCCGCTTGCCCGTGGGTAAAATTTTCTTGCCACGCTGTGGCACTGCTGACCTCGGCTGCCCGAGCGGCTAAAGTGGTCTCAACGCCGATGCATTGAGCGAGAAGAAGAAGTGACAACCAAAACCTGATCTGAAGACCCATTGCTCCACCAAAATTGTAGAGCATCATTATACAGTCGACTGGCTGCTTACTATTACTTGTCTCCTTGATCCAGCACCGTGCATTCCACATAGGCGACGCCGCGCGAAATAGTGCCAAGATTGGTCGCTGCCTGCTTCGATAAGTCCATCACCCGCTTGCAATGAAATGGCCCGCGGTCGTTTACTTTGACAACAACACTCTTGCCGGTTTTGGGGTCTTCTACCATCACCTTGGTGTTGAACGTCAAATGCAAGTGCGCGGCAGTGAGCTTATGCATGTCGAAAATTTCACCGGAAGCGGTTTTCTTGCCGTGAAACTGTTCGCCATACCAGGAAACATTCCCCTTAAATTCTTTGCCTGCCGGTGCGTGTGGCTGTGCGGCGATGGCCAAGACTGCGGTACTAAAACTGCTCAAAAAAGTGAGCGCTAGTCCTGTCAAAAATAATTTATAAGACATGAAGGTCGCCTCTCTTGCGCGTGATGCCAGCTTGTGGGTAACTACGACTATGCCCGCTCTTAATGCAATTTATCATTTACCACCCTACTTTTGCCAGGTGTACAGTTTGTGAACCATGCGGCATATAATTATTGCTTCCAATCGGGTGAGCGGCTATCGACATTATTCACTTCCTACTTTTTCTGCTAGTTTCGGCTGTATGTGCCGGTTTAGCTTCGCGCATTGTTCCTGGTATCGGGCGCAATGGTTTCTTTGCTGCGGCTCTAGTCGGAATCGTCGGGGCCTGGATCGGTGAAATGATAATCGGCCCGGTAGGCCCGAGTGTTGAAGGCGTGCCGCTTATTCCGGCGATCGTGGGCTCGGCCATTTTTATTTTTGCCATGTATTTGATTGCGCGCTTGTTTCAAAAAATCAGTCGCAAGAGCTAGGCGAGTATGGCCAGACCACGCCGCAAAAGATCTGCTATAGAACCCTCACTGGCGGCTGCAAGTCAGTTGCTAATGCGGCATCTAGTGCACTTAAGCGGCACCGCACGCACTACAAAACTGGTGGAATATATCGAAAAAACCGCCCAGATTTTGATATCTGGACCTGCAGGTAATGATTCAATCGAACAGCAACAAATGGTCGATTTTGGCCACGCTTATGCCGCCCATCAGGTCAAACGGCTGCACGCACTCGGTTATAACTTTGCTACTCGAGATGGTTTGCTCGCTTTCTTTCTTTGCCAGCTTTTTGAAAAAGTACGCCATCAGCCTGACCAAGTAAGAGGTTTTAAAAAACGCAAAGACGCCGCGTATTACACACCCGCTGCTCTTTCTTATTATATGGTGCGCAGCGTTTTTGCCGGACAGGCCTTAGATTTTGTCCGATTACGTGTGCTGGATTTTTGTGCAGGCAGTGGTGCACTGCTGATTGCCGCTCTCGAATATTTAGCTCAACCAAAGTTAGCTCAACAGGACAGTACGTTTACTCGACTGCAACTTTTAAAAGCCCATATTTTTGCCATTGAAATTGACCCCCTCACTCTACGCACTTGCAAAGCCGCACTGGCTATCGCGTGTGGAGTCGAGACGCAATTGCTGCCGCCAAGTAATTTTTTACAAGCTGATGGCCTGATTGCGGCAATCGAGCCGTGTCAATTTGTGTTGATGAATCCGCCCTGGAGTGAATCTGCGTATAAATTATTTGTGCAACGCGCCTGTGAACTGCTCGCGGAAAGTGGTCATGCTGCTGTGTTAACACCGGCCGGCTTCTACTGTGATCAGGGTGCTGAGCCCCTGCGACGGCTATTGCTAGAGCGTTATTGTTGGCAAAGTCTTGAAGGTTTTGTTAATGCCGATACAGCTTTTGCTGTTCACCCAGAATACGAATATGCTTTATCGATTTTTTCCAAATGTGCACCTGCTGATTTTTTAAAGGCTCGCTTTGCCTTGAAAGCAGATGACCAATTAATTGGGGATGGTCAGTGGCTTCAGTACCAGAAGTCTCAAATTGAACGCCTGAGCCCCGATGTGCTGGCTGTTTTGCCTTGCCAAACTCAAAGGCAATTAGAACTTTTTGCTGCCGGCGCAAGCAAAAATGCGCGTTTATATCAGCTGCATGCAGACGGTTTGCCGCAAATGGAAAGGGGTAAGCATATGCAGCGTCAAGTTGAAAATGAACCATCTAAGTGGAGTTTCCGCTTCGCCCGCGACTTTGATATGACCATTGACCGTGAGCGCTTTATCACAGTCGAAAGTGCTCTGGCTGCTGGCTTCTGCTCTGATGGTAGTGGTCGTTATTTCAAAGGATCCGGAGACGACCAAGAAATTTTGCTGCCATTAATTGAAGGTCGGATGTTGGGTCAATATACAGTGACCGCTAAATACTGGATCTCCGGAGGACGTCAATCTTTATGGCGCGACGCTGACAAAGTAGAAGAAAAAGCTGTAATTGGTGCTCGGTATCTTGTCACAGCTGAAGAATTTGATTGCCCTCGATCGCGCATAGGCTTTGTATCGGTGACAAGTGCCAGCAATAGTCGTTCGATGATTGCTGCCGTGTTGCCTGCCTATCCTGCGGGCAATTCTGTACCGACCATGGTATTTACTGGAGAAAAATCAGAATATTATGCGCTGATTCTCACCGCAATTTTAAATTCTCTTTGTTTCGATTATTTTCTGCGCACCAGACTTAGTGGCAACAATCTCAATTATTTTTTGCTTGATCAATGCTTTGTGCCTGATGTATTGATGCGCAGTCGATTTGAAGTACTACCGCAAGAAGCTAGGCAGTCACTGGATCTGTTGTATGAAATTGCATCGCAAGTCTCAGGCAGCGATGATGCTTCTTCTAGGCAGAAACGCCCCTTGCTTGAGGCGGTGATAACAAGACTATATGGTCTCAGTGCCGCTGATTTTGCCGAAATTTTGCAGGGCTGCCTGACTGAAGGTGAGCCTGTACATGCCCGTGGTTTCCATCGTATAGACAAAGAGTTGCCACTAGCAGAGCGCCTGCCTTATCTTGCCTATCAGGCTTTGATAGCGATGGAGTCGACAGTGGCATGAAGTCCAGAATGAGTTTCGTGATTAAAAGCTTTCTCAATCTGCCGTCTAAAGTGCGCACTGATGCCACGTATCGCTTCTCGGGGCACCTTGCGCGAAAGTCAGTGAGAAACCTGGTCCATGCGTCGCCGGCCGGTCCGAGAATAATGGTGTCAGCATGCTGCGCCGCTTCATCTGGTAGAGAAGTAACGTGCAAACCGCCCATAACTACATAACAGCCCTTATTTCTGTAGTGATCGGCAATTTGATAGGAGCGATAAGCGGAAGTAATGTAGGCCTGGATGACTACAAGATCTGGCTCATCATCTAAAGTTAGCTCTTCTACATGCTCGTCGACGATGGAGATTTCGTCATCGTTGTTTAAATAAGCGGCCAAGGTCCTAAACCCAGAGGAGGGAAAAGCGAATATTTGATTGGCCGAAAAAAGGGACTCTTAGCCTCAGTCAAAGCCGACAGAATCATCTTTACTTTCATAATGCTACTTTTCCACCTTCAGAGCCGTCCATCCGGATCTCATGCTTCCCAGAAGAATTCGATATCGCCAAATTTTCTCACCTCTGACAAAGTTTGTAGACGTATTGATCGACCGTTCATCTTTGTAGTCCGTTAGTCGCTAAGCTCAGAGGAAAGAAGCGACTCTTTAATTGGCCGAAAGAATAGAAATCATCTTTACTTTCATTATTTGCCCTGCTTGGAGCCCTTGTGTTCACCTCCCGGGGAATTGATTTCCGTCAATGACTCGCATTAGATACCAGTGATCGTTTGCGTCTCTAGTTATTGTCACCCCCGCGTAACCGTATGTGCTCGGCGAGTCTGCATTATTTCGCCTAGTGAGATTTAGAAAAGGCGTTACAGTTTCTTTCATTCCCATTGAAACTCACACCGGAACGTAAACCAATCTGATTGCCGCGCCAATGACCTCGTTGCCCGTCAGCCGCAACGGCGAACGTGGCCTGACAAAAAACGGCTTTCCGCTACCAAGTACAACCGGGTGAATGACGAGCCGATAATCATCGATGAGACCAAAGTCGGTCAGAATTTGCGCCAGCTTGGGCCCGGCCACTTCGATATCTCCGTCCGTCTCAGCTTTTAACTTTCGAATTGTCGCTTCGATGTCATCAGCGACCAGCGTAGCATTGGGTCCTACAGATTTGAGCGTGCGCGAGAAGACCCACTTCGGCTGGTTTCGCCATGCAGGCTCTCGACTCCTATCTGGTTATGTCGCGGTCACTCACAAACGCTTATGCGTAGGCAATTATAGCTTTCGCTACTTTAATTGCTAAAGGCACTGTTAACGTCTCCTTTCTACCAGTCCCTTAGCCGCTGCCGGGCTTGTCCCGAGTTTAGTTGAAATATGTGGCGATCCCCTCCAGGACTAGCCTGGTATGGTTTAGGTGCGAACCAAAAACACATACAAAGAGGATCAACCATGAAGAAATCATCCAACGTA
>Ga0105044_10000044_pt1 | contig 115087 bp, 99 predicted proteins | sample MAT01_FD_78092 | JGI IMG/M metagenome (GOLD analysis project Ga0105044, IMG submission 78092) | Freshwater microbial communities from Lake Fryxell liftoff mats and glacier meltwater in Antarctica - MAT-01 | ecosystem: Environmental > Aquatic > Freshwater > Ice > Liftoff microbial mat | place...
AAGCGATCATCCAATTGAAGCAATACATGACATGCATCTTCAACAGCATTGTGCCAAGCGCTGAGTGCCAGGTGCTGAGTGCACAGCAGCCTTGGTTGGCTTGCGCCAAACGATCGACTGCACGTGCATTAAGATGTAGGCACGCTGCATGTTACGGCACACCTGCCTGCAAGGTTCCGGGCATTTCGCAGCGCGAAGGAGCCGCATGCGACTCACCGAGTACACCGACTACACCCTGCGCGTGCTGATGTACTGCGCAGCCCATCCCGACCGCCTGGTGACGATCGCCGAGTTGGCTGAACGGCATGGAGTTTCCAAGAACCACCTGATGAAGATCGTCAACGACCTGGCGCGCCAGGGGGTGCTGCAGACGACGCGCGGACGTGGCGGCGGACTGCGTTTGCTCAAAGCACCTGCGGACATCCGGGTAGGCGACGTGGTGCGCAGTTCCGAAACCGATTTCCGCCTCGTCGAGTGCTTCGACGGCAGCACCAACACCTGTTCGCTGACGCCGTCGTGCCGCCTGAAAGGCGTGTTTGAGGCCGCGATGCTGGCCTACTTCAAGGAACTGGACAGCGCGACCCTGGCCGACATCACCGGGCCTTTGCCGGCAGCTCGCGGGTCAGCGGCAGCATCGCGACGCGCCGGAACAATGGCCGCGTTGCATGCCCCGATAAGCGCACCGGTGACACGCAGGCGCGCCCCCGCCAAGCACAGGTCGTAGCGCGGGCTCGGTCCGCATGACGATCAACCTCCCCGGCCACTCTGCACCCACTGGGGGATTCGAGGTGCCCCTGGAAATGCTCTCGGCCTGCCATCACCGCATAGAACGGCAGTGCGCGACGCTGCGGCGACTGGTGGCGCATCTGGCCAGCAACGGTGCCGATGAAGACGCTCGCATCGCCGCGACGGCCGTGATGCGCTACTTCGACACCTCGGCCAAGGACCACCACGCCGATGAGGAAACCAACCTGTTTCCGGCGCTCATTGATGCGATGGCCGGGTCGGACGCGGTCTGCATTCGTGATCTGATCGATGCGCTGACGCTCGATCATCGCGTGCTCGAATCGCATTGGCAGCGCCTGCGCCAGGCCCTTCAAGGCATCGAAGCTGGCGCCCCGTTGCCACTGGCGTCCGTGGACGTGGAGCCGTTCATCACCTTGTATGAGCAGCACATCGCCCGGGAAGAAAGCGAACTGCTGCCGATGGCGGCGCGGCTGTTGGGTGACGAAGCGCTGGATCGCGTTGGCCAGGCGATGCGCGAGCGGCGCGGCATTCCCGCGATCGACTGAGAGGCTGAGAGTCTTTCGATCATGCCCACTCATCACGCCAAAAGACGCCCGCTCGTCGTTGCGAATGCGCGCCATAGCCCAAGCTATGGCTGTGTTTTGCGCCTGGATCGGACGCCTTTTGACGCGCTGCTCGGTCACGCTCGAAAAACTCTCAGCCTCACATCACCGTCGGCGCGTGGTCGGTGCGCCGGCGCGCACAGCGCCGAGCGCGCAGCCCTCAGGCTGGGCAAAGGGGTTCAGCGCCGGAGGGGAGCCGCAAACCCGACCCGACTTCGACGAGTGTGCGCCAGCGAACAGACGAGGCGACACGAGCCGCGCAATATGGGCCCTTTGCTGGCACAGCCTGCGCAATCTGTTCCCCCACTCAACCAGGAAAAGGGTATCTCCATGAGCACCGACTACACCACCCGCGATACCTACGGCATGTACGCACGCAAGGACAGCGGCCCCGGCCCGCAACTGATGGGCGCCGACACGCTGATGGGCAACGACGTCTACAACAATGACGGCGAGGACCTGGGCGACATCAAGGAATTCATGATCGACATGGCCAGCGGCCGCATCGCCTATGCCGTGCTGTCCTTCGGCGGCGTGCTCGGCCTGGGCGACAAGCTGTTTGCCGTGCCCTGGGCCGCGCTGACGCTCGACACCGTGAACAAGCGCTTCACGCTCAAGGTGCCCAAGTCGCGCCTGGCCGACGCGCCCGGCTTCAACAAGGACAGCTGGCCGGCGATGGGCGACCAGGCCTGGGCGGCCGGCGTGCACACCTTCTACGGCACGCCTTACGAAGCCAGCTGAGTGACCGACGCCGGGGCCTGCGCAGCCCCGGCCTCCGGCCAGCCTGCCCAGCGCCAGGGCCGCATGGACCATCGCCAGCCCGTTGACGCGGATCAGTTCGACGGGTTGCGGCCCAACACCCAGCCCGTGAAGCGAACGCGCTCCACCACGATCATGTGAGGCACGGTGAGCGCAGCCAGGCCGACGAAGAGCAACTGCGCCAAGCGCATGTCAAGCGGCTTGCCGCCAGACAGCCACCACGTGGCGGCGACGCTGACCGCAGTGACCAGCATCGGCCAAGCGGCGATGCGCAACAGGTTTCGGAGCGTTCCGGCGTGCGAGTAGTGGCGGGTTCTCAACACGTGCCGGGCGCTGTGCATGCAACAGAAAAAGAGGGTGAAAGCCATCAGAGGGGGCGCGAGGCTCAGCAGTGCTGCCATCGACACCAATTCGATGCTGCGCACCAGATTCCGCTTTGCATCAGCGATAGCTGCCAGACCGATGGCCACGACCCAGGGCCCAGCGGCCCACTGCATGGCGCCCACGAGCGCTTGCGCGGCCGGCTCTCCGGCCAGAAAGGCGAAGAGCTGGGAGACCTCAACCGCGTGCAGTGTGAGCGGACAGAAGATGACGGCGCCGCCGTACAGCATGCGGAACCACGCCCGGGTCTGACCCTCGGGATCGCCCGAAAAATGAAGCGCCGAAATGAGCAGGAATGCCGCCAGGAAATAGCCCGGTGCCAACCACCACAAGACCACGACCGACGCTGCAGCCGCCAGGTAAGCGAGTGAGAACAGGCCCCACCCTGCCGCCGAACGAAGGCCCGTGAGTTGTCGCACGAAGACGATATCCAAGGCGCCGTGCGGTACGCCCAGCAGCAGGACGACCGGCGACAGCACGGCGAGTTGGACCTGCAGGTCAAGGGGCGGGAGCCACAGGCTTGCGACGAGCGACAACCAAGCCAGGGCACTGAATCCGATGCCCTGAGCCCGCAGGTTCATCGGGGCACCTTCGGGCTGCGCCCTCCGGTGTTCGCCCTCGGCGCGGCCCTGCCGGCTGACGCGACGCTCTCGACTTCGCGGGAACGGCCTCGGCGCCGTGTCATTGCCAGCGCAGCACCCAGGAACGGCAAGACCGGCATCGCGGCCACCACCGCGAGGCTGTCGACGACGCCTGCATCGCCGCTCAGGAAACGAATGACCCGGGCCGGATCGGCACGGCTGAACAGCGAGTAGAAGATCGCCCCGCCGCGCTGCGGTTCGGCACGCAGCACGTCGAGGAAAATCTGGTCCATCAGGCGCAGCGGCCATGGGTCGGGCCGATGACCGACCGGCTGGCCAGTGCTGACCAATGCGTGGGCACATTCGCCGGCCCAGCGCTGGATCCGCTGGAAGGCGTAACCCGTGCTCGGTCTGGCGCCACCGGCCATCACGCCAACCTTGACGAAGCTCGGGTGCATCGACCTCGGGGCCTCATTCAGCCCCATCGGCAGGATGCCGTGCTCGCTGCGCAGCGTCGTGAAGGTGGCGCCGCCAACACGCTGCGCAACAGCCGCGTCGAGCCGGGCGCTGAGCTCCCCCGGTGCGACCGGCGCCGCGCCGAACACCGTGAGCTCGACGAGCGCCCGCGTCGGCGTTACCGGCAAGACGTAGACGAACGGCACGTCACGCGTGTTCGGGTCGAGGAAGTTCATCAAGTCCAATGACAGCGGGTCGAAGACCGCCGCGCTGCATTCGATCTCGTGGCCATGGAACGATTGCCACAGCGTCGCACCGTCACGGCGTGGCAGCTGCGGCGGCCGCGTGTCGACAACCGAGCGCGCCGTCACGTTGCCCGCGCTCGTGCGGATGTGCCACACGCCACGGCTGTGGCTGGGCTCGCCGACGACCGACGTGCCCAGCCTCAACGCCATGTTCGGTTGCTGGCCGATCAGGGTCTGTGCGGCGGCGTAGAAGTCTTGCGCTGCCACCATCTGGTACGGCGTCGCTCCGCAGTCGAGCGACACGCCTTGGCCGGCATGCGCGACCCGCATCGTCTGCCAGCGGTGCTGGGTCGGGCACGGGGCAGGCACGGCAGCATCCTTCCAGTAGCACCAGGTGCGGTCGTTCGTGTACTCGGTGCGGGACTCGATCACCAGCGTGCGCGGGCAGCGCCCACGCTGCGTGGCGATTGCCATTGACAGGCTGAGCCCGGCACATCCACCGCCGAGGATGACCAGGTCGAAGGTCTCAGCCATGCCCGCGCTCGAGCGGCGCCTCGACGCACAGGAACGCTGACAGTGCGCCGTGCAACGCAGCGTCGTGCTGCCGCGTGGGCACCCAGAAGCCCGGCAGCAACGGGGTCGACAGCAGCGCCCGCAACGTCACCCAACGCTGGGTTCGCCGGGGCACAACCGTGCGCTCAAGCCAGTACGCATTGCCGTGCTGGCGAAGCCGCGGCCCGATGGCGCGGTACACGCGCGCCGCGACCAGGATGCTGTACCGCGCGCCGACCGGCAGGTGCGCCAGGCCCGCTTCGCCGCTGCGGTAGTAGCGGTCGGCGGTGTTCAGGAGGTGGTCGATGCAGGCCCGCAGCCGCGGCTGCAGCGCCAGCGGCGGGTCGACCAACGCCTGTGGGCCCAGGTCGCCGATCATCGTTGCCGGCAGGTAGCGCCGGCCAGCAGCTGCATCGGCGGCGACGTCGCGGCAGATGTTCGTCAGCTGCATAGCGATCCCCAGGTCGACCGCGTGGCGAAGCGCGGCCGGGTCGTCACGGCCCAGCACTCTGCACATCATCGAACCGACGGTCCCCGCCGCCTGGTAGCAGTAGCGCAGCAGCGCGTCTTCGTCGGCCATGCGAACGGTACCCAGGTCGGACGTGATGCCGTCGATGAAGGTCAGCATCAGCGCGGGCTGGATGCCGCACTCGCGCGCCAGCGCCATGGCGTCGGCCACGACCGGGTTCTGGGAGACGCCGCTGGTGATCTCCTGCGCAATGCGTTCGAGGGCTGCGCGCGGGTCTTGGCCCGCAACATCGTCGTCGGCGATGTCGTCGACGTAGCGGCAAAACCCATACAGCCGCGTCGCACGCGCGGCATGGACTGGCGCCATCCAGCGGCGCGCCCAGTGGAAGCTCTTGCCCTTGCGCGACAGCACGAGGTCGGCGCTTTGCAGCGCTGGCGTCGGGCGGCGGTTCGCGGGCTGCTGCGCGGCGATGTGCGCCGAAGGCACCAGTGCGTCCATCACCTTGGCCGAGCACAGCACGCCTGGCAGTCCGGCACCCGGGTGCGTTCCGGCGCCGACGAGGTAGAGATTGCGGATGCCCTCGGCCCGGTTGTGGAAGCGGAACCAGGCCGATTGACGGAACAGCGGTGCGACCGAGAACCCTGCGCCGTGGGCGCTGAGGTAGTCGCTGCGAAAGTTCTCGGGCGTCATGGTGAAGTCGCTCGTGATGCAGCCGCTCAGCCCCGGCAGGATCGTTGCCTCAAGTGCCGCGACGATGCGCGCCTGCAAGCGCGGCCCTTCGACGGCCCAATCGACGGCGCCCCTCAGGTTGGGCACGGGGCACAGCACGTAGAAGCTGTCGCAGCCCGCCGGCGCAAAGCTGGCGTCGGTGGCCGTGGGGCGATGCAGGTAGAGCGAGAAGTCCTCCGACAGCACCTTGTCGTGAAAGATGTCGGCCAGCAGTTCGCGGTAACGCTCGCCCAGCCAGATGGTGTGGTGCGCAACGTCCGGGTACTGACGGGTGGTGCCGAAATACAGAACGAACAGACCCATCGAGAACTCGGCAGCGGCAAGCTTCAAGCGTGCGGACGGCGCCTGGTCCTCGGGCCGGATCATGTGGGTGTACAGGTGCGCCGGGTCTGCGTTGGAGACGATCAGATCCGCCGCGATCGATGAGCCGTCGGCCAAGGTCACGCCCGATGCAATTCCCGCAGCGACATCGATGCGTTGCACGGTGGTATTGAGTTTTACGTCGATGCCGTGCCGGGCCATCAACGCACCCAGCGCGGCGGTGATGGCTGTCGTGCCGCCCATCGCGAAGTGCACGCCGTGGGCACGTTCGAGGTAATGGATCAGGCCGTAGATGCTGGTGGTGTCGAACGGGTTGCCGCCCACCAACAGCGGCTGAACGGAAAACGCCTGGCGAAGTTTGGGGTTCTTCAGGTGCCGGCAGACGAGCTGCCAGACGGTGTCTTGGGTGCGCAAGCGCAGCAGCGCGGGAATCTGCCTGAGCATCGTGCCGAAGCGATGGAAGGGCTCGGCTGAGAGTTGCAGGAAACCGACCTTGAAAATCTTCTCGGACTGCACCAGAAGGCTGCGGTAGCCGTCGCAATCGCCAGGCTCGATGCGGCCAATCTCGGCCAGTGTTTCGTCGAGCGTGCCGCCGTAATCGAATCGGGTGTTGTCTGCAAAGTGAAACCGGTACCAGGGCGTCAAAGGCACGAGTTGCACGTGGTCTTCGAACCGTTCCCCGAACAACGCGAAGAGTTCCTCGAACAGGAAGGGCGCGGTGATCACCGTCGGCCCGGCGTCGTGCTTGAAACCATTGCGTTCGAAGACCTGAGCCCGCCCACCGAGACCGGCACAGCGGTCGATGAGCGAGACCTCGTAGCCTTTGGCACGCAGCCGCAGTGCTGCCGCTATGCCGCCGAAACCGGCGCCGATGACAAGTGCTTTCATGGTCTGTGCCTCGCGACGACGGGGCCGAGCCATTCGACTCGACCCCGTCTTGACGATCAGGCCCTTGCCATCTTCTCGGACTCGCTCGCAGCGACCGACCAGATGATCAAGCCGAAGGCGATCTTGTTCAGGAAGTCCGCCGCGTTGTAGATGATGTTCAACGCGTTGGCACTCTCGGCCGGGCCGGCGCCCGTGAGGTAGCCGAAGAAGTAGCCGACGGGGTAAATGGCCCAGCCAAAGGTGACGATCAGGCGCATCGTCTTGAATGCCGACTGAACCGCAGGCGGTGCGCTGGCTGCGTTGATTTTTCCGGCTTCGCCCAGAAAGATCTCGTACAGGATGTAGGCCCAGCCCGCCATGCCGACGATGAATGCAGGCCATACGCCGACGTATCCGGCCTCACCCAGGTAGCCGCCCACCAGCATGACCAGCGTTCCGACCATCAAGCGCCAGAACACGCCGACCGGAACCTTGGTGATGGCCGACAGGATCAGATAGAACTCGATCATCAGCAAGGGCACTGTGATGAGCCAGTCGATGTAGCGAAAAACGGTGGGCGTTGCGCCTGTGGCGACCCACACGTCGCGCATGTAGTAGTAGTGGACGGCCGCGATCAGGGTCACCAGGCCGGATACGGTCAACGACGTTTTCCACTTGGCTGCCACGCGGTCGCGTTCGAGGAAGAAGAACGCTGTCGAGGCGACCAGCGCCATCGAGATGATCCAAAACGAGATGCCGACGAAGTCGTCTTGTTTCAGCGTGGAGTTCGTGGCCGCGTCCGCTGCAACCGATACCGCAGCGAGAGCGGCCCCGATCAGCGGGACAGCCATCGCCGTCACCCGTGTCTTGGTCCAGAAAGGTTCTGGCGCTTTCGTTACCCTGTTCATAGAGCCCTGTCGATGAGTGAGCAATCGTGCTCGTGGAATTCGACGCGCCGAGGCAGCGCCGCTGATGTCTTTGTCGGCTAGGTGCGCGCCGGCGATTGAATGGCGCGCATGCCGCTGCCAGCCGATGGAGGTTGTGCGCCTCTCATCGCCCGGCAGTTTCCGCACGGGTAACTGGCTTAGTTGGGTATCAACACCGTGTCGATGACGTGAATCACGCCGTTGGTGCACGCGATGTCGGTCTTCACGACGCTGGTGTTGGCGTTGAGCTTGACGCCGTCCTTGGTGCTGATCGCCAGCGTGGCGCCATTGACGGTCTTGGCCGATTGGCCGTCCATCGTCATTACGTCGGCGGCCATCACTTTGCCGGCCACGACGTGGTACGTGAGGATTGCGGTGAGCTTCGGGATGTCCTTCAGCAAGCTTTCCACCGTGCCGGCAGGCAGCTTGGCAAAGGCCTCGTCGGTTGGCGCAAAGACGGTGAACGGGCCGGCGCCTTTGAGCGTGTCGACGAGGTTTGCTGCGGTCAACGCAGCGGCGAGTGTCTTGAAGCTTGCGGCCGCGATGGCGGTTTCGATGATGTCGTGCATGGTTTGCTCTCTGCTTTGAGGTGAGTGAGTTCAGCGGTTGCTGAACGAGATGCGGTGCAAGCCTTTTGGTCCTGCACCGGTGGGGGGTTGGAATCACCGGCAACCGGTGACACCAACCGATGGGACGCACGGTGGCCGTGGCCCGCCGGCGCATTGACCCGCGCCGAAGCAGGAAGGTTGTCGGGGGCGGCGTTTGTTTGCACGAGCAGGAATGTAGGTCAGCAAAGTACGAATGAAACGCAAATGAATAGATAAAAGTGGTCTTTAACCAATATTACTGTTTCAACTACGTTTCAGTAGAAGGATGGGTTCACAATCTCACCATCCTGACGACCGCCCTGGAGATCGACCCATGACCCCGCCGACACCCAGCGACGAACCCCCTGCCAAGACCCTGATGCGCAGCGGCACGGCCGCACGTCTGGCCGGCGTCTCGCCTTCGACGCTGCGCATCTGGGAGCACCGCTACGGCGTCGTGGCGCCGCCCAAGTCGACCTCGGGCCAGCGCACCTATTCGATGAAAGACATCGAGCGCCTGCGGCTCATCAAGCGGCTCACGCTGGAGGGGCACGCGATCGGCACGGTGGCCCGCCTCGATGTCGATGCGCTGGCGATGCTGTCAACGGGCAACCAGATGGCATCGCTGGGGGCGCAGCGGGTTCTGATCGTCGGCCAGGCCGCCGCGCACAAGCTCGAGGGTCGGCTGCGACCTGCGCCGGCGCTGGTCTTCAACGATCTGAGCCATGCCGAGAGCGAAGTCGTCCGCGCCGGCGGTGCCGATGTGCTTGTCATTCACGTGTCTTCGCTGCACGCGTCGATGACCGAACAAGTGGTGGCACTGCGAAACAACCTGCCAGCGCGGAGTGTCATCGTGGTCTATTCGTTCGGGGCGGAGGCTGTTGCCGATGCACTTCGCGCGACCGGCGTGACCGTGCGCCGCGAACCGGTCTCCGGCAAGGACCTGGCGCGTCTGATCGGCGCTTCGCGCCCGATCTTGGCAACCGTCGCCAACGGCACGCCCGCGGGCGACAGGCGTTTCAGCGATGCCGAACTGGTCGGTCTGACCGAGATACCGTCGATGGTTGCCTGTGAGTGCCCGCGTCACCTGGCCGAGATCGTCACGCTGCTGGTGAGCTTCGAGCTGTACAGCTCGGAATGCGGCGCACGCAATCAAGACGATGCGGCCTTGCATCGCCATCTCCACGAGGTCACGGGCGCGGCCAGAGCGATGCTTGAGCAGGCGCTGGCGCGGGTGGTGATCGAAGAAGGGTTGGTGCTCTAGACGCGATCTCGACGGTTGGCAGCGGTGCAACCAACGTCGCTGTTCGAGGTGATGCGCAGCCTGGTCAAGCTGGCCCGCTGCAAGTGGCGAGCCTTGCGCCGCGGCTCATCGCCTCGCCGCCGATCGACCTTTGGCCGCGAGGTGTGCGGCGCGTTCCAGGTCCTGTCGACGTCGAAAGGTCGAGTCCGCCCCCCCGATGACCAGCGGGTACCGCGTTGGTCACCTTTCCCCCGCTACCCGAGTCGGCGCTACTTCGCCTTCACATGCACCTGCGGCTTGAAGCCACCCCAGAACATGCGTTTGCCGTCGAAGGGCATGTTCGTCGGGTTCATCATCGCCGCCAGCCGCGGGTCGGCCATCACCTTGGCGTTGATGCGGTCGCGCTCCTTGCGCGAATTGAAGACGATGTAGCTGAACCAGACCGCCTCGCCTTCCTTCAGCTTCACGGCCTGCGGGAACGAGGTGCTCTTGCCGGGCTTGACGTCGTCGGCCATGGCCTCGACGACTTCGAGTGCGCCGTGTTCGATCCAGATCTTCGCGCACTTGCGCGCCATCTTCAGGTATGCCGCTTTGCCCGTGTGGGGGATGGGAAGCACGAATCCATCGATATAGAGCGCCATCGTCTGTCTCCTCTGGGGTCTTGGGTGCTTGAGCGGACCGAAGCCTACTTGGTGCCGAAGATGCGGTCGCCCGCATCGCCCAGCCCCGGCACGATGTAGCCGTGCTCGTTCAGCTCGCGATCCACCGCCGCGGTGTAGATGGGCACGTCGGGGTGGTGCTTCTGCATGTGGGCGATGCCCTCGGGCGCTGCGACCAGCGCGACGAAACGGATCGACTTCGGCCGTGTCTCCTTCAGCCGGTCGACCGCTGCAACCGCCGAGTTGCCGGTGGCCAGCATCGGGTCCAGCACCACCGCATCACGCTCGTGCATGCCGTGCGGCATCTTGAAGTAGTACTCGACCGCAACCAGCGTCCTCGGGTCGCGGTACAGCCCGACGTGGCCGACGCGCGCGCCGGGCACGACTTCGAGCATGCCGTCGAGAAAGCCGCTGCCGGCCCGCATGATGACGACGAAGACGGTCTTCTTGCCGTCGATGACCGGGCTGTGCATCGTTTCCAGCGGAGTCTGGATCTCGATCAGCGAGGTCGGCATGTCGCGCGTCACCTCATAGGCCATCAGCATGCTGATCTCGTGCAGCAGACGGCGGAAGCTGCTGGTGCTGCGGTCCTTCTCGCGCATCAGCGTCAGCTTGTGCTGGATCAACGGGTGGTTGAGGACGTGGAGTTGCGGTGCGGTCATCGGGGTGGGGCTTGTTGGGCTTGACCTGCCAGGTCATCGACCGTGGCACGGCACGCGCGGATCATGGCGCCAAAACAGCCACCTACCAAGCCACCCACTTCAAGGAGGATTCATATGGAATCGATCAACCTGCTGCCCCTGGCCGTCGGCCACATGATCGGCATGGGCGCCATCGGCTCGTGCATCGGCATCGGCATCATGGCCAGCAAGTACCTGGAGTCCAGCGCCCGCCAGCCCGAGCTGATGGAGCCGCTGCAATCGAAGGTCTTCCTGCTCGTCGGCGTGCTCGACGGGGCCTTCATCATCGCCACCGGCATCGGGTTGTGGTTCGCGTTGGCGAACCCGTTCAAGTAGCGGGCAGCAGGGCGCGCAGCGCAGCCGCCGTGGCTGCATCGGCCGGCAGCAGCGTCTCGACGGCCAGCTCCGACAGCAGCAGGTCGTGCGGCGCACCGAACACGGTGATGGTGGTGATGAACGCCAGCCGACCGTGCGGCGTGTTCAAGACCAGCGGCACGGCGACGGCATCGGGCGGCAATGGCGGGCCTTCGCCACGCGGCAGCGGGTACGCGCCCAGCTCGTGGTGCAGCGCCGTCAGCGCCGCGTCGCCGCTGGCTTGCGCCTGGCGCCACAGGCGCGCCAGGACATGCTCGCGCCAGATGGCGGCGTTTTCGATCATCGGCGCCAGGCCTTCCGGGTGCAGCGACAGGCGCAGCACGTTCAGCGGCGGGGCCAGCAGGTGCGGCGCCACGGCGCCCGTCAGCAGGCCGACCATGCGGTTGGCGGCGACCAGGTTCCAGTGGCGGTCGACCGCCAGCGCGGGGGCGGGTTCGTGCGCGTCGAGCAGGCTTTGCAGCGCATCGCGGGCGGGGGCCAACGCCGGGTCGGTGAATGCGCGCTCGGCGAACAGCGGCGCGTAGCCGGCAGCGGCCAGCAGCGCGTTGCGTTCGCGCAGCGGCACATCCAGCTGTTCGGCCAGCCGCAGCACCATCGCGCGGCTGGGCACGGACTTGTCGGTTTCGAGCCAGCTCAGGTGCCGCGCCGAGACCTCGGCGGTCAGTGCCAGCGCCAGTTGCGTCAGGCCGCGCTGGCCGCGCCAGCGGCGCAACTGGCGGCCGAAGGTGGACAAGCCCGAGCGGGCGACGGCCTGGTCCATGGCGGTCGACTGCAGCGCCTTCGGTTCAGAACACCGTGCCGTCGCTGTCGATCCTCAGCGGCGGCGCGCCGCCCTCGCGCAACTCGGCGGCGATCTCGCGCCCCGCGGCCCAGGTGCCACCTTCGAGGATGCGGGCCAGCGGCAATTCGGCCACGCTCTTGCCGAGCTTGGTGCGCACGCGCGCGGCCAGTTCGTCGAGCAGCATCACCGTCAGCGCGCGCCACTCGACGATGAATTCGTCGGACGGCTTCCAGACCTTGGCCAACAAGCGCGGGTCGCGCGGCACGATGACGCCGGCATCCAGCAACAAGCCGCCGTTGCGGTATTCGGGCAGGCCGGTCAGCGCGTCGAGGCCGGTGACTTCGATGCCGGCCCACATCAGCGGCTCCAGCATCGAATAGGCCAGCCACTGGCTGAGCTTGTGGAACGGCACCCAGCCGGCCGTCGTCGCGTCGGGCCTGCCGCGGCCGGTGGCGGCACCCGCCCAGGCATGCGCCCACACGTCGCCGGCCGGCAGGCCCTGGACGCGGCTGCCGCTGGTCCATATCGGCGCCAGGCTGCGCAGCAGTTCACCCAGCACTTCGGTGGCTGTGACGTGGCTGCGGGTGCCGTGGCCGCTGAGGCGGTCGAACATCAGCGAAGGCCGTGCCGTGCCCGGGCCACCGCCGTCGAGCGCGGCTTCGGCTTGCAGCGCGGCACCGAGCCGGCTGACCAGCGCAGCGCGGCCTTCGAGCCCGACCAACGGGTTGTTGGGCGTCACCTGGAACACCGCGCGCAATGCTGCGGCATCGACGAGCTTCAGCGCTGCGGCGTCCGCGCGCAGCGGCTGCCGCGGGTCGGACGAAAACGCGCCGGCCATGAAGGCGCGAAAAGTCGCCACGCCCAGGCCTTCGCTGCGGGTGTAGCGGGTGCCGGCACTGTCCGGCGACGGCGTTTCAGCCACGGCATCCACGGGATCGGCGCCAGCGGTGCCCGCAGCGGCGCGGCTGAGCATCGCCTGCAACTCGTCGGCACTTTGCCGCCCCGCCGGCAGCGCCATCGCATCGAGCGCCGCGCTCTCTTCATAACCCCACTTCGGCCCGGCGCCGGCGTCGAGCAAGACGCTCACCACCACCAGATCGATGTGCGCACGGGCGCGGTCGGTCGTGCTGGCGTTGTTCTTGGCCAGCGCCGCATCCAACTCGGCCAGCCGGTTCACGCCGCCGGCCTCGAAGTGGCGCCAGCGGCTGTGGAAAGGAATGCGCAGGTCCGGAAAGCGCCGCAGCGTCAGCGCCGCGACGCGGTCGGCCGCGCCATCGAGCGCACCGCGGTCGATCTTGAAGTACGGGCTGACGCCGGCTTCGACCGCACGCAGCACACCGGCGCAGCGCGCGCGGATCGTGCCCGGGTCGCGCAGCTGGGACAGCGGGTGGGCGGATTTGATTGGTGCAACGGGCAGCATCATGCGGTGGAGCCCCCACGAGCAGGGGCCGCGGATCCGGCTCTGCCGGGCCGCTGGCGCCGCCCCCTTGAGGGGGCAGCGGCGAAGCCGCTCCGGGGGTGGTTCAAATTACTCAAGTGCACGCCCCTTCACGGCAGCCAGTTCAAGCTTGGTTGGCACGCTGCCATCGGTGAAGTAGCCGGCGGCGATCTTGGCTTCGATCTCCACCTTGGCGTCGGCGGGCACCAGCTCGTCGGGAATCTTCACTCGCTCGCCGACCTCGATGCCGCTGCCGGTGATGGCGTCGAACTTGTCGTTGCTCATGCTCACCAGTCGGTGGATCTTCTGGATGCCCAACCAATGCAGCACGTCGGGCATCAACTCCTGGAAGCGCATGTCCTGCACCCCCGCCACGCATTCGGTGCGCAGGAAGTACTTGTCGGCGCGGTCGCCACCGACCTGGCGCTTGCGCGCGTTGTAGACCAGGAACTTGGTCACCTCGCCGAGAGCCCGGCCTTCCTTGCGGCTGTAGGCGATCAGGCCCACGCCACCAGCCTGCGCACCGCGAATGCACTCTTCGATCGCGTGGGTCAGGTAGGGGCGGCAGGTGCAGATGTCCGAGCCGAAGACGTCGGAGCCGTTGCATTCGTCGTGAACGCGTGCGGTCAGCGTCATGTCGGGGTTAGCCAGGTCACGCACGTCGCCGAAGACGTACAGCGTCTGGCCACCGATCGGCGGCAGGAAGACCTCGAGGTCGCTGCGCGTGACGAGCTCGGGATACATGCCGCCGGTCTCTTCGAAGAGGGCCCGGCGCAGGTCGGCTTCAGTGACCTTGAACCGCTTGGCCACGCCGGGTAACCACCAGACCGGTTCGAGCGCGATCTTCGTCACCGTGGCGCTGGCGTCTTCCAGCAGCACGCGGCCGTCGATGGCCAGGCGCTGGAAGGCGATGGCCTGCTTGATCTCGGGCAGGTGGATGTGCGCTTTCGTCACCGCGATCGTCGGCCGGATGTCGAAGCCGGCCGCCAGGTGTTCGGCGAACACGCTCTGCACGCTGGCGCCGAAGGGGTCGATGCTGACCATGCGGCTGGCGTCGCCCCATTGTGGGTATGGCCCGACCAGGTCGGTGGGCGAGGTGTCGGTCAGGTCGGCGCGGTGCCCGCGCGTCAGGTTGCCGGCCGCCACCGCCAGGGCGCGGTACACGCCGTAGCTGCCGCTGTGGGTGCCGATCACGTTGCGCTGGCTGCGGTTGACGGTGGTGCCAACCACCGGCCCGCGCACCGCCGGGTCGGCCGCGCCCCAGTGGAGCGCGGGTGCGCCGGTGGTGCCTTGGTTGGGGTGCGAGGTGAGGCGGATGTGCGTCTGCGAGGGGGCTTCCATCCGTGCAGTGTCGCTGATCGACCGCCCGCGGTGGACCCTCTCACCCCTGTCGGCTCGTGGGTCGGGGGCCGCCCCGCTCAGCCCTCGAAGCCGCGCACCGGCAGCGCCGCGGTGCGTTGCAGCCAGTTCTGCGCCGAGTAGGCTGCACCCGCATCGGTGGCATGCAGCGTGTAGGCCAGCCGTGAACCGGGCGACCGGTTCGGCCCGCTGTAGTGGGGCAGCAGGCCGTGAAAGCACACCAGCGTGCCCGCTTCCACCGGCAGCGCCACTGTGCCGCTGCCCGTGGCGGGCCACGGCGTCGAGTCCAGCCGCTGCATTTTCAGCTGCCTGCCGCCGCCGCCGCGGCCATCGTCGACGGACACGAAACGCTCGCGCAGCGGCGAGAGGTGCCCGCCCGGCTGCACCCACAGGCAGCCGTTGTCCAGCGTGGCGTCTTCCAGTGCGAACCAGAAGGTGGTGACGGTCTGCGGCTCGGTCACGAAGAAGCTGGCGTCCTGGTGCCAGCCGACTTCACCGCCGATGCGCGGCTGCTTGAAAATCAACTGCGACTGCCAGACCTCGGGTTGCGCCAACCCCAGGTCGCGCGCCAGTTCGGCGAGCGCCGGGCCGCGCGAAAAAGGCGTGAACACGGCGTCCAGGTCGTGCAGCGCATGGCCGATCTTGTTGATCGATGCGGCCTTGGGCACGACCAGCCGGCCTTGGGCATCGAAAGCTTCTTCCTCGAAGAAGACGTGCACCTGCTCGGCCGAGGCCAGCAGCGCCGCGTCGGCCACGCGCGTGCTGTCGCGGGCCGAGAACACGCCGGTGGCCGGTGTGGGCTCGAAGCCCGCCACCAGCGCGTTGGCGCGGGCGACGGCGGCGGCCGTTTCTGCGGCTGGCTTGAAGCCGGGCAGCACAACGTAGCCCTGCGCATGCCAGTGCTCTGACTGGGCCCGGGTCAGCATCGTGGTCTGTTGTAGTTTGGCGTCAGCACGCGCGGCTGCAATGACGTTTTCATGAAAGGTCTGGGTCGGTGGCGCGATGATCCTATGAACTCGCCCCCCTGCATCCCTACCTTCGGAGAAAACATGCCACGCACCACGATGACGCCCCTTGCGCTCGCTGCCGTTGCCACCCTGCTGCTGCCGGCCGGTACGGCCTGGGCGCAAGCCTCCGAGGTCGGCAAACTCACCGTGATCACCGTCACGGCCGAGCGCCGGGTGGAGAACATCCGCGACGTGCCGAGCAGCGTGTCGGCGCTGTCGGGCGAGATCCTCGAAGTGCTGAACAGCGGCGGACAGGACATTCGCCTGCTGGCCGCACGCGTGCCCAGCCTGAACATCGAATCGAGCTTCGGCCGCGCCTTTCCGCGCTTCTACATCCGTGGCCTGGGCAACACCGACTTCGACGTCAATGCCAGCCAGCCGGTCAGCCTGGTGTTCGACGACGTGGTTCAGGAGAACGCGATCCTGAAGGGCTTCCCGATCTTCGACCTCGAGCGCATCGAGGTGCTGCGCGGCCCGCAGGGCACCCTGTTCGGCCGCAACTCGCCGGCCGGCGTGCTGAAGTTCGAGTCGGCCAAGCCGGGCAAGACCTTCGGTGGCTACGGCACGCTGTCGTTCGGCCAGGACCGCATGGTCAACGTCGAAGGCGCCGTCAACGTGCCGCTGGCCGACGCGGCTTCGCTGCGGGTGTCGCTGCAATCGCAGAACCGCGACGACTGGGTTACCAACACCCGCGGCGGGCCGACCAAGGAGCTGGAGGGCTACAACGACAACGCTGCCCGCGTGCAGCTGCTGCTGTCGCCGAGCAAGAACCTGTCCGTGCTATTGAATGCCCACGCGCGCGACCTCGAAGGCTCGGCCCGTGTGTTCCGCGCCAACATCATCCAGCCCGGCACCAACAACCTGGTGCCCGGCTTCGACGAGAAGAAGGTCTCCCAGGACGGGATCAACGCGCAGGACGTCAAGAACAGCGGCGGCAGCGTGCGCGTGCGCTGGGACTTCGGCCCCGCTGCATTGACCAGCATCACCGGCTACGAGAGCGTTGAGAGCTTCAGCCGCGGTGACATCGACGGCGGCTTCGGCGCCGTCTTCCTGGGTGCCGGCAACTTCGGCCCGGGCTTCATCCCCTTCGACGCCGAGAGTGGCGACGGCCTGCCCAAGCACCGCCAGACGACGCAGGAGTTTCGCCTTGAAAGCACCGGCAGCGGCGCGCTCAAGTGGCTCGGCGGCCTTTACTACTTTGACGAGCTGCTCAACATCGACAGCGTCAACTACAGCTCGCTCGGTGGCAACACGCGGAACGGTTTCGCGCAGCAGTACCAGCGCAACAAGGCTTATGCGGTCTTCGGCAACGTCAACCTGAAGGTGACACCGCAGCTCGAACTGCGCGGCGGCGTCCGCTACACCGACGACCAGAAGGACTTCTACGCCGACCGCTTCCAGGCCCCGCCGTTCAGCCCCACCTTCATCGGCCGCCGCACCGCAAACACCAGCGCCACCAACACCAGCGGCGACTTCAGCGCCACCTTCGCCATCAATCCGTCGATGAACGTCTACGGCCGCGTGGCCACCGGCTTCCGGGCGCCGTCGATCCAGGGCCGGCTGCTGTTCGGCGACACGCTGTCGGTGGCCAAGAGCGAGAAGGTCACGAGTTACGAGGCCGGTTTCAAGGGCGACTTGATGGACCGGCGCGCACGCATCGCGGCCAGCGTCTTCACCTATGAAGTCAAGGACCTGCAACTGACCGCCGTGGGCGGTGCCGCCAACTTCAACCAGCTCGTCAACGCTTCCAAAGCCACCGGCCAGGGCTTCGAGGTCGACCTGCAAGCGCTCATCACCGACAACTTCGTGGTCACGGTGGGCGGCAGCTACAACGACACCAAGATCAAGGACAAGAACCTGCGCATCGACGCCTGCGGTAGCGGCTGCACGGTGACCGATCCGATCGTGGTGCCGGCCAATCCGGCGATCGGTAAGTTCGCACCCACGGTGTCGATCGACGGCAACCCGCTGCCGCAGGCGCCGAAGGTGACGTTGAACTTCACCGCTCGCTACGGTCTGCCGATCGGCAACGGCGAAGCCTTCTTGCTGGCCGACGTGGTCTACCGCAGCAAGATCAATTTCTTCCTCTACGAGAGCCGTGAGTTCACCGGCAAGGCGCTGACCGAAGCCGGCGTGCGCGCGGGCTACAACTTCGGCGGCGGCAAGTACGAGGCAGCCGCCTTTGTGCGCAACCTGACGAACCAGATCCGCGTCGTCGGCGGCATCGACTTCAACAACCTGACCGGCTTCATCAACGAGCCGCGCACGTTCGGGGCGTCTTTCAAAGCAACGTTCTGAAGCCAACGATGCGCCTGCGTTTGGGCGTCGCGGTGGCGCTGCTCAGCGCCGCCGCCACGGCGTCCGCCCAGCCGGCGATCATCTTCGAGCTCGGCGGCAAGTTCGACAAGTCCTTCGGCCAGGCGGCGTGGACCGGCGCCGAGCGCTGGAAGAAGGAAACCGGCAAGCCGTATCTCGAGTACGAGATCCAGAACGCGGTGCAGCGCGAGCAGGCCGCACGGCGCTTTGCCGAACGCGGCGCCGACCCGATCGTCGGCGTCGGCTTCCCGCAGGCTTCGTCGATCGAGGCGGTGGCCAGAGACTTCCCGAAAGCGCGCTTCGCCATCGTCGACATGGTGGTGGCGCTGCCCAACGTGCAGAGCTTCGTTTTCCGCGAACACGAAGGCAGCTTCCTCGTCGGCGTGCTGTCGGCGCTGGCCAGCAAGACGGGCACGCTGGGCTTCGTCGGCGGGCAGGACATCCCGCTGGTGCGCAAGGTGCTGTGCGGCTACGAACAAGGCGCGAAGTACGCGCGGCCCGACATCAAGGTGGTGTGGGCGATGACCGGTACCACCAACGCCGCGTGGACCGACCCGGCGCGCGGTGCCGAACTGACCAAGACGCAGGTGGCACAAGGCGCCGACGTGATCTTCGCGGCTGCCGGCACTACCGGGCTGGGCGTGCTGCAAGCGGCCAAGGACCTGGGCGTGCTGGGTGTGGGCGTGGACAGCAACCAGAACGGGTTGCATCCAGGCTCGATCCTGACGTCGATGTTGAAGCGCACCGATGTTGCGGTGTACCAAGCGTTCAAGGGCGTGAAGCCCGGCATCACCTCGCTGGGCCTGCGCGAAGACGCGCTGGATCTCGCCTACGACGAGAACAACGCGAAGCTGGTGTCGGCCTCCATGCGTGCCCGGGTCGAGGCTGCCAAGGCGGACATCGTGAGCGGGAAGATCAAGGTGGTTGACTTCACGGCTTCGATGGCTTGTCGGTGAGGTCGCCTGCGTAGCCCGACGCGCGTCGCGTCAGGCGGGCGGTGCCCGGCGGGTGGGCGAGATCGGACGGCCTTCGCTGCGCTTCGGCTGCCCTGCGGTGCTCAGGCTCTTGACTTTTGCGCTTGCAAGCGCAAAAGCGTTCGCCAGGCGAAAGACAGTCCGCAGGGACTGTCTTTCGTCCGGGCTCGCCCCGCGCGCAATAACTCGCTGCGCTCGTTCCGCTCAAACAAACGGCGCGAGTCAGATGTTGATGCGCGCTGCGCGCGCGGCCAAGAGCCCGCCGGTCCTCGGTCTTGCAGGCCGCGCCGGGCCAGAGGCCCGGCTGTTCATCAGGCACAGGCCGTGCCCCGGACGGCGTGTGTCCGGGCTCACCGTCCTCAATCGCCCACCCACCGGGCACCGCCCGCCTGCCGCTCAACCCGAGCGCCTCGGCCCGCCCGCCCGAGACCGCCTGTGCCGCGCTGACGCCCACGCGCCGAGCGCGGCGAGCGCGGCGAGCAAGCCCCTACAGCAACGGCGTCTGCAACCTCAACTCATCATCCAGCGACGACCGATGAGAGGCAACCACCACCGTCGCAGGCGCAGCCTTCGAAGCCGCTGAACCTTCGCTGCCGAGCAGCTCAGTCGGCGCATCCGCCAGCAAATCTCCCAGCGCAGGGGCCGCATCGCCCTGCTTGGTGAACCACACGTCGGCCACTTCGTGCTTCGAGCCGTCGGTACCCGTCCACTGCGAGGTCATGCCGAGCAGATTGCCGTTGTCGACCTGGTCGCCTAGCGCGAAGTTCAGATCGATCTCGACCACACCCGCGTCGACCAAGCCCTTCAGTTCTCCGGCATCGGTCTTGCCGTCGTGGTTGGCATCGACCCAGACCTTCAACTCGCCGAACTTCGCGTCGGCCGCATTGAGCTTGCCGTCGTGGTTGCTGTCGAGCGCCGCCATCGCTGCGTAGCCGTGGCCGGCACGTTGGCCGCTTTCCAGCTGCGTGCCGGCGCCGAAGAGTTCGCGCCCGTCATCGATGGTGCCGTTGCCGTTGATGTCGCGCACCAGCAGGCCGTCGTTGCCGCCGACCCAGCCGACACGGTGCTGCACACCGATGCCGCCGAGGTCGAAGTCCACGCCGTCGGCAGCGCTGCGGGTCTGGATGCCATTGCCGTCCAGGTCCAGCACCACCGGCGTCAGACTGACCAGCGCGTTGATCTGCGCCGTGCTCATCGCCGCAATGTCGGCCGACTGGAAGGCGTGGATCTGTGCCGTGGTGAAGGCGGCCACATCGGCCGTCTCCAGCGCCACGATCTGCGCTGTGGTGAAGGCCACGATCTCGGCCGTGGTCAGCGCGCGGATCTGGGCCGTGGTGAAGGCCACGATGTCAGCCGTCTCGATGGACTCGAACTGCGCCGTCGTCAAGGCGCGAATCTGCGCCGTCGACAGGCTGGCGAACTGTGACGTGGTCAGCGCCGTGAAGTCGCTGGTGCCCATCGACGCGATCTGCGAGGTGGTCAGCCCGTTCAGCTGCCCGGTCGTCAGCGCGACGATCTGAGAAGTCTCGAACGCGGCCAGTTGTGCCGTCGACATCGCCGCGAGTTGCGTCGTGGAGAGGGTTACCAGGTCGGCCGTCTCCAGTGCCGCGATGTCGGCTGTCTGCAAGGCGCGGAACTGCGTCGTCGACAAGGCGGCGAGCTGGCTCGTGGTCAGCGCGACGACGTCGCTGGTGTCGAGCGCCACCAGTTGCGCCGTCGTCAGCGCGCGGATCTGGCTGGTTGTCAGCGCCGCCAGGTCGGCCGTTTCCAGGTTGGCGATCTGGTTCGTCGTCAGACCTGCAATCTGCGCCGTGCTGAGAGCCGCGAACTGTGTGGTTCCCAGCGCTTCGAGCTCGGTGGTACCGATGGCGGCGAGCTGCGCGGTGCTGAATGCGGCGAGTTGGGAAGTCACGAGTGCCGCGGTCTGCGCCGACGTCAACGCATCGACCTGCGCCGTCGTCATCGCAGCCATCTGCGCCGTGGCGAGCGTCACCAGGTCGGCGGTGGCTAGCGCAGCGATGTCGGCCGTCTGCAAGGCGCGGAACTGGCTCGTGGACAGAGCGGCCAGTTGGCTGGTGCCGAGCGCATCGACTTCGGTGGTGGTCAGGGCGACGAGCTGGTTGGTGGTGAACGCACGAACCTGGCTCGTCGTCAGCGCGGCCAGGTCCACGGTATCGAGGTTGGCGATCTGGCTCGTCGTCAGCCCGGCGACTTGTGCCGTGGACAGCGCAGCGAACTGCGTGGTGCCGAAGGCGTTGAGGTCGCTGGTGCCCAGCGAGGCCAGCTGCGACGTGGTCAGCGCCACGACCTGCGACGTCGTCAACGCCGCCAGTTGTGCGCTGTCCAGCGCGTCGAGCTGCGACGTGGCCAGCGCGGCGATCTGGCTGGTGGCCAGGGTCACCAGGTCGGCGGTGCTCAGCGCTGCGATGTCCGCCGTTTGCAGAGCACGCAGTTGCGTCGTCGACAGCGCAGCGAGCTGGCTGGTGCCGAGCGCATCGACTTCGGTCGTCGTCAGCGCGACGATCTGGTTGGTGGTGAGCGCGCGGATCTGGCTCGTCGTCAAGGCGGCCAGATCGACCGTCTCGAGGTTGGCGATCTGCGTCGTCGACAGGCCGGCGATCTGGGCCGTGGTCAGCGCTGCGAACTGGGTCGTGCCCATCGCGTCAAGGTCGGCGGTGCCGAGCCCGACCAGCTGCGCCGTGGACAGCGCCACGACCTGTGCGGTGGTCAGCGCAGCAACCTGCGTGCTGGTGAAGGCATCGACCTGCGCGGTCGTCAGCGCAGCGATCTGCGCCGTCGTCATGCCGACCAGATCGACCGTTTCCAGCGCAGCGATGTCGGCCGTCTGGATGGCGCGCACCTGGCTGGTGGACAGCGCGGCAAGCTGCGTCGAGCCAAGCGCGACGAAGTCGGATGTGTCGAGCGCGACCAGCTGCGCCGTCGTCAGCGCACGCATCTGCGCCGTGGTCAGTGCGGCCAGGTCGGCGGTTTCGAGGTTGGCGATCTGATTCGTCGTCAGCCCGGCAACCTGCGCCGTGGCCAGCGCGGCGAACTGCGTGGTGCCCAGCGCATTGAGCTCGGTCGTGCCGATGGCGGCCAGCTGCGAGCTGGTCAGCGCTATCAGTTGCGAGGTGGCCAGTGCAGCGGTCTGGCTGCTGCCCAGCGCATCGACCTGCGCCGTCGTCAGCGCGGCGATCTGCGCGGTGGCGATCGTCACCAGGTCGGCCGTGGTGATGGCGGCGATGTCGGCCGTCTCCAGCGCGCGGATCTGCGTCGTCGTCATGGCGGCCAGCTGCGAGCTGGTCAGCGCATCGACGCCGCTGGTTTCCAGCGCGCCGATCTGGCGCGTGCCGAGTGCGCGCACCTGCGCGGTCGTCAGCGCGGCGATGTCAGCCGTCTCCAGATTGGCGAGCTGGTGCGTGCTCAGCCCGGCAATCTGCGACGTGGTCAGCGCCGCGAACTGCGTCGTGCCCAGCGCATTGAGGTCTCCGCTGCCAAGTGCAACCAGTTGGGCCGTCGACAACCCGACCAGCTGGCTGGTGGTGAGTGCGGCGATCTGCGAGGTCTCCAGCGCCACCACCTGCGCGGTGGACAGCGCGGCGAGTTGTGCAGTGCCCAGCGTCACCAGGTCGGCCGTGGACAGCGACGCGATGTCGGCGGTTTGCAGCGCGCGCATCTGCGTGGTCGACAGCGCGGCGAGCTGGCTGGTGCCCAGCGCATCGACTTCGGCCGTCGTCAGCGCGACGATCTGGCTGGTCGTCAAGGCGCGGATCTGGCTCGTCGTCAGCGCCGCCAGGTCAGCGGTTTCCAGATTGGCGATCTGCGTGGTCGACAGGCCGGCGATCTGGGCCGTGGTCAATGCTGCGAACTGGGCCGTGCCCATCGCATCGAGGTCAGCGGTGCCGAGCGCGACGAGCTGCGCGGTCGAAAGCGCCACCACCTGGGCCGTGGTCAGCGCGGCAACCTGCGCGCTGGTGAATGCATCGACCTGCACGGTGGACAGCGCGGCGATCTGGGCCGTCGTCAGGCCCACGAGGTCGACCGTTTCGAGCGCGGCGATGTCGGCCGTCTGAAGCGCGCGCACCTGGCTGGTGGACAGCGCGGCGAGCTGGGTTGAGCCCATCGCGACGAAGTCGGAGGTGTCCAGCGCGACGAGCTGCGCGGTCGTCAGCGCACGCACCTGCGCGGTGGTCAGCGCGGCGAGGTCGGCGCTGTCGAGGTTGGCGATCTGGTTCGTCGTCAGGCCGGCGATCTGCGCGGTGCCCAGCGCGGCGAACTGCGTGGTGCCGAGCGCGTTGAGCTCGGTCGTGCCGATGGCGGCGAGCTGTGCGGTGCCGAACGCCGCCAGTTGCGCGGTGGTCAGCTCCGTGGTCTGCGACGAGGTCAGCGCATCGACCTGCGCAGTCGTCAGTGCCGCGATCTGTGTGGTGCCGATGGTGACGAGGTCGGCGGTGGCCAGCGCAGCGATGTCGGCCGTCTGCAAAGCGCGCAGTTGCTGCGTGGACAAGGCGGCGAGCTGGCTCGTGCCCAGCGCGTCGACTTCGGTGGTCGTCAGCGCAATGATCTGATTGGTGGTGAGCGCGCGGATCTGGCTCGTCGTCAGCGCCGCCAGGTCGGCCGTCTCCAGGTTGGCGATCTGGTGGGTCGTCAGGCCGGCGATCTGGGCGGTGGTGAGCGCGGCGAACTGCGTCGTGCCGAGTGCGTCGAGTTCGCTGGTGCCGATGGCGGCCATCTGCGCCGTGCTCAGCGCGACCAGCTGCGAGGTGCCGAGTGCAGCCGTCTGCGTGGCGGTCAGCGCATCGATTTGCGAAGTCGTCAGCGCGGCAAGTTGGGTGGTGCCGATCGTCACCAGGTCGGCGGTCGACAGCGCAGCGATGTCGGCCGTCTGCAGCACGCGCACCTGCGTGGTGGACAGCGCGGCCAGTTGGGCCGTACCGAGAGCATCCACCTCGGTGGTGGTCAGCGCGACGATCTGGCTGCTGGTCAGCGCACGGATCTGCGCCGTGGTCAGCGCGGCGAGGTCGGCGGTCTCGAGGTTCGAGATCTGGTTCGTCGTCAGGCCGGCGATCTGGGTCGTAGTCAGTGCGGCGAACTGGGTCGTGTCGAGTACGTTCAGGTCGCTGCTGGACAGCGCGGCGAGTTGCGCCGTGGTCAGCGATTGCAGCAGCGTGGTCGTCAGGGCGGCCAGTTGGGTGGTGGTCAACGCGTCGATCTGCGCGGTGCTCATCGACGCCATCTGGTTGGTGCTCAGCGCCACCAGGTCGGCGGTTTCGAGCGCGGCGACATCGGCGGTCTGCATCGCACGCAACTGCGCGGTGGTGAGTGCGGCCACTTGGGCTGTCGTCAGCGCGACGATGTCCGATGTATCCAGCGCGGCTATGCCGGCCGTGGTGATGGCCCGCACCTGCGCGCTGCTGAGCGTGACCAGGTCGGCGGTGTCGAGGTTGGCGATCTGCGCCGTGCTCAGCCCCGCCACCTGTGCCGTGCCGAGCGCGGCGAACTGTGCCGTGCCGAGTGCGTTGAGGTCACTGCTGGCCAGCGCGCCGATCTGCGCGGTGCCCAGCGCCGCCACCTGGCTGGTGGTGAGTGCTGCGAGCTGGCTGGTTTCCAGCGAGTTGATCTGCGCCGTGTCGAGCGCGCGCAGTTGTGCGCTGCTCAGCACGACCAGGTCTGCGGTTTCCATCACCGCTAGTGCAGCCGTCTCCAGACCGCGCAGTTGCGAGGTGGTCAGCGCGGCGAACTGCGAAGTGGTCAGCGCGACGATGTCGCCTGAGTCCAGCGCATTGAGCTGCTGGGTGCCGAGCGAGGCGACCTGGCTGGTCGTCAGCGCCGCCAGCTGGCTGGTGGCGAACGAGGTGAACTGCGTGGTGCTGAGCGCGGCGAGCTGTTGCGTGCCGAGCACGGCGGCATCGGTGGTGCCGATGGCCACCAGGTCGGCGGTCTCCAGCGCACGCACCTGTGCGGTGGACAGCGCCACCATCTGCGAAGTCGTGAACGATTCGATCTGCGACGTGCCCAGCGCCTGGATGCCGGCGGTGCTGAAGGCCCGCACCTGCGAAGTGCCCAGCGCGACCAGGTCGTTGGTCTCGAAGCCGACGATCGCTGCGGTCTGGATCGACGCAATGCCAGCGGTCGAGATAGCCCCCATCTGCGAGGTCGTCAACGCCGAGATCTGCGACGACGAGAAAGCCGCCCAGTCTGCGGTCGTCAGGCCTGCAATCAGCGAGGTCGAGAGACCTGCGATCTGGGCGGTGGTCAGGCTGGTGATCGTGGAAGCCATGGAATCTGTCCTTCAGTGCCCGGGCTTTGCCGGGTCATGTCGGTCAGATATCGGTGGCTTCGGGTGCAGACTTGAATCTGCCGCCCAGACGTGAAAAAAGCCCGGCGCCGCGCGGCGCAGGGCTTTTCCGTGCAGATGGAACTTGCCGGGCTACTTGCCGGCCGGGATCTTGCCCTCGACACCCTTGACGTAGAAATCGACCTTGTCCTTGAACGCCTGGTCCGGCTTGGCGTCCTTGGCCAGGCGTTCCTTGCCGGTGCTGTCGACGATCGGGCCGTCGAACGGGTCTCTGGTGCCGGCCTTGATGGCAGCTGCCGCTTCTTCAGCCTTCTTGCGGATGGCTTCAGGCACCGCCTCGTTGATCTTGATCACGTCGTTGGCGCCTTCCGGCTTGCCCCAGATCGTGCGCGTATCGCCCTTCCAGGTGCCGTCCATGACTTCCTTCACGGCCTTCTTGTAGTACGGGCCCCAATAGACCATGTTGCTGGCCAGGTGCGCCTTGGGCGCGATGGCGCTCATGTCGCTGTCCCAGCCGAAGGCGAACTTGCCGTTCTTCTCGGCCGCTTGCAGCACGGCGGTGGAGTCGGTGTTCTGCAGCAGCACGTCGGCGCCGCCGTTGATCAGGCTCTGCGCGGCGTCGCCTTCTTTCGGCGGGTCGAACCAGGTGTTGATCCAGACCACCTTGGTCTTGACCTTCGGGTTGACGCTCTGCGCACCCAGCGTGAAGGCGTTGATGTTGCGCAGCACCTCGGGGATCGGGAAGCTGCCGACGAAGCCGATGGTGTTGGTCTTCGTCATGCCGCCGGCGAGGATGCCGCTGACGTAAGCGTCGTGATAGAAGCGCGCGTCGTAAACGCGCATGTTCGGCGCCGTCTTGTAGCCGGTGGCGTGTTCGAACTTCACGTCGGGGAATTCGGCGGCCACCTTCAGCATCGGCTCCATGAAGCCGAAGCTGGTGGCGAAGATGATCTTGTTGCCCTGTGCGGCCAGATCGCGGATCACGCGCTCGGCGTCCGCGCCTTCGGGCACTTTCTCGACGAAGGTGGTCTTGATCTTGTCGCCGAACTCGGCTTCGACGGCCTTGCGGCCCTGGTCGTGGGCGTAGGTCCAGCCGGCGTCGCCGACCGGCCCGACGTAGACCCAGGCGGCCTTCAGGGGCTCGGGCTTGGCGGCGGGTGCGCTGGCGGGCGCGGTGGCGGCGGCGGGCGCTGCGGGCACTTCCTTCTTGCCGCAGCCGACCAGCAGCAGCGTGGTGGCAGCCAGCGCGGACAAGCCGGCCAGCGAGAGCTGGCGGCGGTGAGGATTCATCAGTTCAGGCATGGAAAGAAGCTCCTTCTGTCGTCGTTGTGAAACGTAAGTCTAGTGACTCGGGTGAAACGGCTTGCCCAGAGAGGCCGGCATGTTGATGCGGATAAAAGCCGCGTTGCGGCTGATCAGCGCCAGCACCACGATGGTGGCGATGTACGGCAGCATGGCCAGCCACTGGCTCGGCACTTCCACGCCCATGCCTTGCAGCTGGAACTGGAGCATCGTCACGCCGCCGAACAGGTACGCGCCCAGCAGCAGGCGGATCGGGCGCCAGGTGGCGAAGGTAGTCAGTGCCAAGGCAATCCAACCGCGCCCGGCGGTCAGGCCTTCGACCCACAGCGGCGCATAGACCACCGACAGAAAGGCGCCCGCCACGCCGCACAGCGCGCCGCCGGCCAGCACGGCCAGGAAGCGCACCCGGCGCACCGGGTAGCCGAGCGCGTGCGCCGACTCCGGGCTTTCGCCAACCGCGCGCAGCACCAGTCCAGTCCGGCTCTTGTAGAAGAACGCCGCCATCCCCACCGCGATCGCCATGGTGGCGTAGACCATCGGGTGCTGCTTGAACAGCGCATCGCCGAGCCACGGCAGTTGGGCCAGCCCCGGCACTTCGAAAGCGGTGCGATCGGCGAGCTTTTTGCCGACGACACCAACACCTACGAAGGCCGAGAAGCCGTAGCCGAACAGGCTCAGCGCCAGCCCGGTCGCGTACTGGTTCGTATTGAGCCAGATCACGAGCAGGCCGAACACCGCGGCCAGCAGTGCGCCCGCCGCAGCGCCCGCGGCGAAGGCGAGCAAGTCGCTGCCGGTGGACAGCGCCACCGCGAAGCCGGCGACGGCCGCGACCAGCATCATTCCCTCAGCCCCGAGATTCAAGACGCCCGCGCGTTCGTTGATCAGCAAGCCCAGCCCGGCCAGCGCCAACGGCGTGCCCGCCAGCAGCGTGGCAGCGATCAGCAGTGCGAACTCGTTCATCCGGCCACCACCTTCCGTGCCCCGCGTACGCGGTAATGGATCAGGGTGTCGCTAGCCAGCAGCACCACCAGCAACAGCCCCTGGAACACGCTGGACAGCGCATTCGGCAAACCCAGCCGCGACTGCGCAAGCTCACCGCCGATCAACATCATCGACAGCAGCACACCCGCCGCCACGATGCCCAGCGGATGCAGCCGGCCGACGAAGACGACGATGATGGCGGTGAAGCCCAGCCCGGTGCTGATATGCGGCGTCAGCTGCCGCAACGGCCCCGCGGCCTCCATCGCCCCGGCGAGCCCGGCCATGCCGCCTGAAACACCCAGCGCCAACCACAGCGCGCCGCGCGACGAGAAGCCGGCATAACGTGCCGCCGCAGGTGCCAGGCCACCGACCTGCAACGCAAAGCCACGGTACGAGCGGAACATGAACAACCACGTCAGCCCGGCGGCCAGCAGCGCCAGCAGGAAGCCGATGTGCAGCCGCGTGCGTTCGATCAGCGGCGGCAGCCAGGTGCTGGCGTCGAAGGTGCGCGTCTGCGGGAAGTTGAAGCCGCCCGGGTCTTTCCAGGGCCCGAAGACGAGGTAGTTGACGACCTGCTGCGCGACGTAGACGAGCATCAGGCTGACCAGAATCTCGCTGGCATTGAAGCGGTCGCGCAGCAACGCCACGATGCTGGCCCAGAACATGCCGCCGAGCACGCCGCACAGCAGCACCAGCGTCAGGCTCAGCACCTTGGGCAGCACGATGCCGTTGGCCGTCAACCACAGCGCCATGCCGCCGCCTGCCACCGCGCCCAGCAGGTACTGGCCTTCGGCGCCGATGTTCCAGACGTTGGCGCGATAGCAGACCGCCAGCCCGAGCGCGATGACGATCAGCGGCGTGGCCTTCAGCAGCACCTCGCTGGTGGCGCGCAGGCCGTTCAAAGGCTCGAAGAAGAACACCGCCAGGCCGCGCACCGGGTCCTTGCCGAGTGCGGCGAACAGCACCGCGGCCAGCAGCGCGGTGACGGCGATGGCGATCAGCGGCGACAGCAGCGCCATCCGCTGCGACGGCGCGGGGCGTGCTTCAAGCCGCAGCATGGTTGGCTCCTTCGGCCGTGGCGCCAGCCTGCGGCCACAGCCCCGACATCCACTCGCCGACACGCTCGATCGTCGCCTCGGCCACCGGCATCGACGGCGACAGCCGGCCTTGCGCGATGACGTGCAGACGGTCGCTGATCTCGAACAACTCTTCGAGCTCTTCGCTCACCACCAGCAGCGCGCAGCCGGCGTCGCGCAGCGCCAGCATCTCGCCGCGGATCAGCGCGGCCGCGCCGACGTCCACACCCCAGGTTGGCTGGGCAACGATCAGCAGCCTGGGCTTGGCGTCGATTTCACGGCCGACGATGAACTTCTGCAAGTTGCCGCCCGACAGGCTCTTGGCCGCGGCGCCCGGCCCACCAGCCTTGACCTGGTAGCGCTCGATGATCGAGGCGGCCAGCGCCTGCACCGGCTTCGGCGCGATGAAGCCCAGCGACGACACCGCCGCGGTGCGCGTGAGCAGCGTGTTCTGCGCCAGGCTGAGCGTGGGCACCGCGCCGCGGCCCAGCCGCTCTTCCGGCACGAAGTGCAGCCCCGCGTTGCGCCGCGCACGCGCGTTGGCGCGCGAGATGTCGCTGCCCAGCAGCGTGATCGAGCCGGCCGCGGCGCGCGGGTCTTCGCCCGACAGCGCAGCCAGCAGTTCCTGCTGCCCGTTGCCCGAAACACCGGCGATGCCGACGATCTCGCCAGCGCGCACGTCGAGCGCGATGGCCTTCAGCTCGGTGCCGAAGGGGTCGGCCTTGGCCAGCGACAGCGCGCGCACGGACAGCACGGGCAGCGCGGCTGGATCGGCCTTCGATTCGCGGTGCACCAGCGCCGGCGGTTCGGCGCCGATCATCAGGCGCGACAGGCCGGCGTTGTCTTCCTGCCGCGGGTCGACCACGCCGGTGCGTTTGCCGCCGCGCAGCACCGTGCACTGCTGGCACAAGGCACGGATCTCGTCGAGCTTGTGGCTGATGTAGAGGATGCTGCAGCCGCCTGCCGCCAGCTTGCGCAGCGTGACGAAGAGTTTGTCCACGGCCTGCGGCGTGAGCACCGACGTGGGCTCGTCGAGGATCAGCAGCTGTGGGTTGGTCAGCAGCGCGCGCACGATCTCGACGCGCTGCCTTTCGCCGACGCTCAGCGTGTGCACGGGGCGCTGCGGGTCCACGTCCAGGCCATAGGCGCTCGCGACCTGGGTGATGCGTTCGGCCACCTGCGGCAGCTTCAGGCTCTTGTCCAGCCCGAGCCAGACGTTCTCGGCCGCCGTCAGCGTGTCGAACAGGCTGAAGTGCTGGTAGACCATGCTGATGCCGAGCTTGCGTGCGTGCGCCGGGCTGGACACGCGAACCGGCTCGCCGTTGAAGCGGATCTCGCCTTCGTCGGGCTGCACCGCGCCATAGATCACCTTCATCAAGGTGCTCTTGCCGGCGCCGTTCTCGCCCAGCACGGCGTGGATTTCGCCAGGCCCGACGCGCAGCGAGACTTTGTCGTTGGCACGCACCGCCGGGTACTGCTTGCTGATGCCGCTGAGTTCCAGTCTCGGTGTGCCTGGCGGGCTCATGTCTGTGCTCTCGTGAAGAGGGGTTGGCCGGCCACGTGGGTGGCGACCAGGTTTCGTTCGTCGGCCAAAGTCAGCCAGGCGAACACGCGGGCATGCAAGTCCTGCGCCGGCAGCGGCAGCACGGCGCCGCGAGCGACCGCGTCGCGGTGCAGGGCGACCGGGCCCGAGGCCCAGTCCCAGATGCAGACGTCGGCCAGCGCACCTTCGCCCAGGTGGCCGGTCTCGTGATCGAGCCGCAGTGCCGCTGCCGCGCCGCGCGTTGCGGCGTGCAGCAGCGTCCACGCCGACAGCCGTGTGCCGCGCAACGCCTGCACCTGGTAGGCCGCGGCCAGCGTGCGCGGCATCGACAAGGTGGTGCCACCGCCGACGTCGGTGGCCAGCGTGACGGCGTGGCCGGTTCGCTGCGCGGCCGTCCAGTCGAACAGGCCGCTGCCCAGGAACAGGTTGCTGGTGGGGCTGTGGGCGATGTTCGCGCCGGTGTCGCGCAACAGGGTGCGATCGGTGTCGTCGAGCCAGATGCCGTGGGCCAGCGTGGCGCGTTCGTGCAGCAGATGAGCGCGGGCGTAGACGTCGAGATAGCTGCGCGCTTCGGGGAACAGCTCGCCGGTCCAGCGCACCTCGTCGGGCGTTTCGGCGACGTGCGTCTGCATGTACAGCGTGGGGTCGGCGCGGCACAGCTCACCGGCCATCGCCAATTGTTCGGGCGTGCTGGTGGCGGCGAAGCGCACCGTCACCGCGAAGGCGTTTCGGCCCTGGCCATGCCAGCGCCCGATCTGCGCTTCGCAGTCGCGGCGGGCGCTGGGCACGTCGTCGCGCAAGCCATCGGGGGCGTAGCGGTCCATCAGCACCTTGCCGGTGATCAGACGCATGCCGCGCGCGTGGGCGGCTTCGAACAGTGCATCGGCCGACACCGGGTGCACCGTGGCGAACACCTGCGCTGCCGTGGTGCCGTGCGCCAACAGCGCGTCGAGGAACCGCGCCGCACCTTGCTGCGCCACGGCGGCATCGGCAAAGCGTTGTTCGGCCGGGAAGGTGTAGGTCTCCAGCCAGTCGAGCAACCCGGTGCCGTGGCTGGCGATCACGTCCAGCTGCGGGGCGTGCACGTGGGTGTCGATGAAGCCGGGCATCAACAGCCGGCCACGGTGGTCGTGGCGCAACCAGTCGGGGCCGGGGTCTGCGGTCTGCGCGCCAGCGATGCGGCCTTGTTCGTCGATCAGCAGCCAGTGGTCGGGGCGGAAGCGCACCTGGTCCAGCGTCGGTGCGCCCCACGCGGGCGTGCCGGTGAAGTCGAGCAGGTCGGCGCGGAGGGCTGTCTTCTGCATACGCATTGGAGTACCTTCGTGCTGCGCACTCCGATATTCGCCCTTGGGGCGGCCCGGCGGGCTCAAGCCGCCGCCTTCTGCGCCACGCCAGGCAGCCCACGCGCGACGTCGCGAACCTGCTCGCGCAGCCAGCGCATCGACGGCGCGCCGTGGGTCAGCTCATGCCACAGCTGGTAGTACGACAGCGGCGGGAAAGCCACCGGGCAGCGCAGCACCTTGACCGGCAAGGTGTCGGCGTAACGGCTGCAGAACAGCCGCCCGGTCGTCAGCACCAGCAGGCTGTCGGCGACCATCTGCGGGATCAGCCCGAAGTGCGAGGCGCGCACCACGATGCGGCGCTGGGCACCAGCGGCGGCCAGGTGCTGATCGATCACGCCTAAAGCGCCGGGGCTCATCGGCATCGGCGCGACGTGGTCGGCGGCCAGGTACTTCGCCACCGTCCAGCCGCGGCCGGCGTTGCGCGCGGCGGGGTGGTCGGCCGCGACGAGACAGACCACGTCGTCGGTGAGCAGGCGGCCCAGGTGCAACTCTTCGGGCGGCTGCAGCCAGTTGCCGATCACCAAATCGACATCGCCCGATGCAAGATGGCGGCGGTAGTCCCAGTCGTGCGACAGCGGCATCAGTTCCAGCCGCACGTCGGGCGCCAGGCGTTTCAGCCGGGCGACCAGCGCGGGCAGGAACAGCGGGTCGAGGTAGTCGCTGGCCGCGACCCGGAACAACGCGGTGCTCGCAGCCGGCTCGAACGCGCCGGCGCGGGCGTTTCGGTTGATCCGGCCGAACAGCGCCTCGGCGTCTTGCAGCATCCGGCGGGCCGGGTCCAACATTTGCAACGCCGTTTCGGTGGCACGCATGCCGGCGCCGGCACGCACCAACAACGGGTCACCGGTCAGCGCGCGCAGCCGCTTCAGTTGCACGCTGACGGCCGGCTGCGTGGATTGCAGCAGCAGGGCGGCGCGCGAGACACTGTGTTCCTGGAGCACGGTGCACAAGACCCGGATGAGATGAAGGTCGATGGTGTCGAAGTCGGTCTGCTTCGTCATACGATTTGAAGCATAACGACCATACGCCCTCACGTATAGCACCGAGAGCCCGTTTGCCTTAAGTTCACGCCCATGCTCACCCGCCCGATCCGCTTCTTCCACCGTGGCGCCATCGTCGAACTGAACGACGCGCCGGCCACCCGCACGGTGCTCGAATGGCTGCGCGAGGACGCGCGCTGCACCGGCACCAAGGAAGGCTGTGCCGAAGGCGACTGTGGGGCCTGCACGGTGGTGCTGGGTTCGCTGGACAGCACCGGGAACAGCGGCGCGCTGAAGCTGCAACCGGTCAATGCCTGCATCCAGTTCCTGCCGACGCTCGACGGCCAGGCGCTGTTCACGGTCGAAGACGTGGCCGCGGCCGACGGCACGCTGCACCCGGTGCAGCAGTCGATGGTGGCCTGCCACGGCTCGCAGTGCGGCTTCTGCACACCGGGCTTCGTGATGTCGTTGTGGGCCGGTTATCAACAGCACGCGCCTGCGGGCACCACGCCGTCGCGGCAACAGCTGGCCGACGACCTGTCGGGCAACCTGTGCCGCTGCACGGGCTACCGGCCGATCCTGGACGCCGGCGAGGCCGCCTACCGGGCCATGCCGGTGGTGTTGGACCGCGCGCCCGTGGTCGCCGCGTTGAAGAGCTTGGCGGCTGACCCGCCGCTGAGCACCGCGGACGGCGCCTTCCATGCGCCGCGCACGCTGGCGGCGTTCGCCGAGCTGCGCGAAGCCATGCCGCAGGCGCACGTGCTCGCCGGCAGCACCGACATGGGTTTGTGGGTGACGAAGCAGTTCCGCGAACTGCCGGCGCTGATCTCGATCGGGCGCGTCGACGAACTTCGCCAGATCGACGTACACGACGGCATGTTGCGCATCGGCGCTGCGGCTTCACTCGAAACCGGCTGGCGCGCTTTGGTCGACCATTGGCCGACTCTGCACGACCTGTGGCTGCGCTTCGCGTCGCTGCCGATCCGCCATGCCGGCACGCTCGGCGGCAACGTCGCCAACGGCTCACCCATCGGCGACAGCGCGCCGGTGCTGATGGCGCTGGGCGCCACGATCGTGTTGCAACGCGGGGTCGTGCAACGACGTCTGCCGCTCGAAAGCTTCTACACCGGCTACATGAAGAACGAGCTCCAGGCAGGCGAGTTCGTGCACTCGCTCGAAGTGCCGCTGGACACCACCCGCACCGTGCGCGCCTACAAGATCAGCAAGCGCTTCGACTGCGATATCTCGGCGTTATGTCTGGCCGCCAGTTTCGGCCGCGACGGCGATCGTCTGAGCGGTGTGCGCGTGGCGTTCGGCGGCATGGCGGCGACGGTGAAACGCGCCGCGGCGGTCGAAGCGGCGATGAACGGCGCGCCGTGGACCGAGGCCGTGGCCGAAGCCGCCACCGCGGCGCTGACGCAGGACTTCCAGCCACTGAGCGACATGCGCGCCAGTGCGGCGTACCGCCTGCAGGTTGCGCAGAACCTGATCCGCCGCCTGTGGTTTGAGACGCGCACCGATGCGCCACTGCCGGCGGCGATGCTCAGTGTCTGGCACCGCGGCGACAACCCGACGACGGTGGCCGCATGAACAAGCCGGGCGAACTGCCGATCCAGATGGCCACCGCGGCCACCGCGGCCGCCGCGGCAGCGGCGGCGGGTGTCTCGCGCCCGCACGAGTCCGCGCACCTGCATGTGGCCGGCGCGGCGCCGTACACCGACGATCTGCCCGAGCTGGCCGGCACGCTGCACGCCGCGCTCGGCTTGTCGCCGATCGCGCACGGCGTGATCGAGGCCATCGACCTTGACCGCATCCGCGCGCTGCCTGGCGTGGTGGATGTCTTCAGCGCCAAGGACCTGCCTGGCCCCAACGACTGCGGCTCGCTGGTCAAGGACGACCCGATCCTCGCGGGTGAAGCCGGCGACACGCTGCGCTGGCTCGGCCAGCCGGTGTTCGCGGTGATCGCCACCACGCGCGACGCGGCACGACGTGCCGCGTCGCAAGCGAAGAACGTGATCCGTGCGCAGCCGCTGCCGCCGCTGCTCACCCCGCAGCAAGCGCACGCCGCGAAAGCGTACGTGGTGCCGCCGATGCACCTGAAGCGTGGCGACGCGCGCGCCGCTATCGAGTCCGCGCCACGCCGCCTGAAGCTCGAGTTCGAAGTGGGCGGGCAGGAGCAGTTCTATCTCGAAGGCCAGATCAGCTACGCCGTGCCGACCGAAGACGGCGGCATGAAGCTCTGGTGCAGCACCCAGCACCCGAGCGAGATGCAGCATCTCGTCGCCCACGCACTGCACCGGCCGGCGCATGCGGTACACGTGGAGTGCCGTCGCATGGGCGGCGGCTTCGGCGGCAAGGAGTCGCAGTCGGCGTTGTTCGCCTGCGTGGCTGCCGTTGCCGCGCAACGGCAACGCCGGCCGGTGAAGCTGCGGGTGGACCGCGACGACGACTTTCTCGTCACCGGCCGGCGCCATTGCTTCGCCTACGAAATCGAGGTCGGCCACGACGACCACGGCCGCATCCTCGGTGCCGAGGTGACGATGCTGTCGCGTGCCGGCCATTCGGCCGATCTGTCGGGCCCGGTGATGACGCGCGCGCTGTGCCACTTCGACAACGCCTACTGGTTGCCCGACGTCGCGATGCATGGTTTCTCGTGCAAGACCAATACGCAGAGCAATACCGCGTTCCGCGGTTTCGGCGGGCCACAAGGCGCGATCGCGATCGAATACGTGCTCGACAGCATCGCGCGCAAGCTGGGGCGCGATCCGCTGGCAGTGCGGCGCGCCAACTTCTACGGCATCGAAAAACATAACGTGACACCGTACGGCCAGCCGGTGCGCGACAACATCGTCGAAGAGCTGGTGGCTGAACTCGAACACAGCAGCGACTACAGCCAGCGCCGCGAGGCCATTGCCGCGTTCAATGCGACGAGCCCGGTGCTGAAGAAAGGCATCGCGCTGACACCGGTGAAGTTCGGCATCAGCTTCAACGTGGTGCACCTGAACCAGGCCGGCGCGCTGGTTCATGTCTACACCGACGGCAGCGTGCTCGTGAACCATGGCGGCACCGAGATGGGCCAGGGCCTGAACACCAAGGTCGCGCAGGTGGTGGCGCACGAACTCGGCATCGCCTTCGAATCGGTGCGATGCACAGCGACCGACACTCAGAAGATCGCCAACACCTCGGCCACCGCGGCCAGTACCGGCAGCGATCTCAACGGCAAGGCGGCGCAGGATGCGGCGCGGCAGATCCGCGAACGCCTGGCGGCCTTCGCCGCGACGAAGTGGGGCGGCATGCCCGCCGAGGTGCACTTCGTTGCCGGCCAGGTCTTCGTTGCGGGCCAGGTGCTGGCCTTCGGCGACGTGGTGAACGCCGCCTACTTCGCCCGCGTTCAGCTCTGGAGCGACGGCTTCTACGCCACCCCCGGCCTGAGCTGGGACCGCGCGACGATGCAGGGCAGCCCGTTCTTCTACTTTGCCTACGGCGCGGCGGTCAGCGAAGTCGTCGTCGACACGCTGACGGGCGAGCACCGGCTGCTGCGCGCCGACCTGCTGCACGACGCCGGCACCTCGCTGAACCCGGCGGTCGATATCGGCCAGGTTGAAGGCGCGTTCATCCAGGGCATGGGCTGGCTGACGATGGAAGAACTGGTCTGGCACCCGCAGACCGGCATGCTGAGCACACACGCGCCCAGCACCTACAAGATCCCAACCGCCAACGACACGCCGGCCGTCTTCAACACGCGGCTGTTCGACCGCCCGAACGGGGCCGACAGCATCCACCGCAGCAAGGCGGTGGGCGAGCCGCCGCTGCTGTTGCCGTTCTCGGTCTTTTTTGCCATCCGCGACGCGGTCTCGGCCGTGGGCGGGCACCGCATCGACCCGCCGCTGCACGCGCCGGCCACGCCCGAGGCGGTGTTGCGCGCGGTGACGGCGGTGCTGAACCCGGCTGCTTCGGCCGCATGACCGAACACGCCCTGCGCGTGGCCGCGCTGGCCTGGCGCGCGGCCGGCCGCGCCGCTGCGGTGGTGCTGGTTGCACGTGCCAAGGGCTCGGTGCCGCGCGAAGCCGGCACACGCATGCTGGTCGCGGCCGACGCGGTCGTCGGCACCATCGGCGGCGGGCATCTCGAACTTCACGCGATCGACGATGCGCGGGGCCTGCTGAGGCGCGGGCAGGGCACGGTAGAACGCCACATCGCACTCGGCCCCACGCTCGGCCAGTGTTGTGGCGGCGCATTGGACCTGCGCACCACGCTGCTGGCCGACGACGACCCGGCCGCGTGGCCCGCCGTTGCACCGCGCTTCACCTTGCAGCTCTACGGCGCGGGCCACGTTGGCCGCGCGATCGTCGAGCTGCTGGCCGGTGTGCCCTGCCGCGTGCAGTGGATCGACGAACGCGAGAGCGAGTTTCCCGCTGGCCCGCTGCCGCCGCACATCGAGCGGGTCTGCGTCGAGCCTGTCGAGGCTGAGGTTGAGACCGCCGCGGCAGGCACCTACTTCCTGGTCCTCACCCACAGCCACGAACTCGATCTGCGCATCGTTCAGGCGGTGTTGAAGCGCGCTGACTTCGGCTTCTTCGGCCTCATCGGCTCCAAGAGCAAGCGCGCGCGGTTCGAAGCGCGCCTGCGCGAGCGGGGGTTCGATCAGGCGTTGCTCGACCGCATGGTCTGCCCGATCGGGCTGCCCGGCATCGACGGCAAGGAGCCCGAGGTGATTGCGATCGCGGCCGTGGCGCAGCTGCTTTCGGCAGCCGCGCTGAGCGGGGCTCACCAGATCGCGGCGACGGCCGGCTTGCGTTCGGCTGGTGCGCGCGCTTGAAGGCCGGTGCAGGACACCAGTACCGCGCTGCCGATCGATTCGACCCGCGCCTTGTCGGCTTGGCCCTGGAGCGCGCGGCGGGCGGTCTCCGGCGAGTCGACGGCCAGTTCCAACCAAGCCTGCGCGTCGTGAGTTCGCACCGCCAGGACGGCCAAGCCACCGACCAGGTACGGCCGCTGCAGCGGCTGGCGTTCAACGCCCGGGGCGGCAGCCTTCAGGTAGTCGCCAGGCTGCACGCAGGGCGACGCCTGTGCAGTGCCAAGGGAGGCGGCGGACAGGGCTAACGACGCAAGCACGGTGGGGAACAAGGCGGTGAACGGGCGGCGCATGGAGGGCTTTCTAGGAGTCTCGCCACTGTAGGCATCGCCGCATGCCGTGCCGCCATTTGCTTATACGCGGCTGCGCATATGGCCCGCTCGGCAGGCTCAGCCGCCCTCGGCTTCACCCGCGGCCGGTGCCAGCCCGGCCGCCCAACCCGCCCAGCGTTTGCGCAGTGGCGCCGCGTACTCGCCCCGCTTCGATCTACGTAAACCCAGCCCGACCAACGCCTCGGCCAGCTTCACCGCTGCCGACACGCCGTCGATCACCGGCACGCCGAGCCGCGCTTGCAGCGTACGGCACAGCGCGGCCATGCCGCCGCAGGCCAAGACGATGGCGCCGCTGCGGTCCTGCACCAGCGCCGTGCGGGCGGCGGCGTCGATCAGCGCCACGGTGTCCGCGCCGCATTCTTCGAGCGCCAGCACCGGGATGTCGGTGCCACGGATGCCGCGGCAGCTGCGCTCGAAGCCGTAGCGATGCACCAGGTGTTCGGCCGTGATGCAGGTGCGTTTCAGGGTCGTCACCACCGAAAAGCCGGTGGCCACGAACGACGCCGCATGAAAAGCAGCCTCGGCGATGCCCAGCACCGGCGCGCCCGTCAGCTCGCGCGCAGCGTCGAGGCCGGGGTCGCCGAATCAGGCGACGACGGCGGCGTCGAAGTGCTCGCTGTTCTGCACCGACAGCCGCAGTTGTTCGGCCACGCCGGCCGCAGCGAAAACCTCGTCGACGCGCGACTCGATCGACGCCGGCCCGAAACCGGGCTGGCGGCCGACGATTGACGTGGCCGGCGCGGCGACGGTGTGCGCTGCTGCGGTCATCGGCGCCGTCATCGCTTCGGAGGTGTTCGGGTTGAGCAGCAGCAGCTTCATGTTTCGATCCCGATCGGGCCCTGGCTTCAGGGCTTGTTCATCGGCCCCGGCGCAGCCGACAGCGCCTTCACGGCTGCCTTGATTTCGACGCTTTCGCGTTTCTTGTCGGCGCCTTCGAAGACCAGCGTGACCGGCACGCTCTCGCCCGGCTTCATCTGCTGCTTCAGGTCCATCAACATCAGGTGGTGGCCACCCGGGCGCAGTTCGACGCGCTTGCCGGCCGGTAGGTCGAGCAGCGGAACGGCACGCATGCGCATCACGTCGCCGTCCATCGCCATTTCGTGAATCTCGACCACCCCGGCCACCGGTGACGAGGCGCCGATCAGCTTCGCGCCTTTGGGGTGGGTGATCTGCGCAAACATCCCCGTCGCCTTCTGCTGCGCGACGGTGCCGCGAATCCAGGGCTCGGTGATGACGGGCTGCGCGGTGGCGCTGAAAGCTGTGACGGCCAGTGCGATGGCGCCGGCGGCGCGGGGCAAAGAGAGCAGGGTGTTCATGCGCCGAATTCTCGCCGCGCTCACGAAGCCTTGTCTGCGTCGTTGTTGTCAGCGGTGCTGCGCTTCGAATTCCTTGATGTAGTTCACCAACGCCTGCACGCCTTCGAGCGGCATCGCGTTGTAGATCGATGCGCGCATGCCGCCGACCACCCGGTGGCCTTTCAACTGCACCAGCCCGCGTGCGTCGGCCCCGGCCACGAAAGCGGTATCGAGCCGCGGGTCGGGCGTCTTGAAGGTGACGTTCATGCGCGACCGGCAGGCCTTGTCGACCATGTTGCTGAACAGGCTGCTGGCGTCCAGCGTGTCGTACAGCAGCGCCGCCTTTTCGGCGTTGCGGCGCTCCATCGCCGGCAGGCCGCCCTGGGCCTTGATCCAGTTGAAGACCAGCCCGGCGATGTAGATCGCGTACGTCGGCGGCGTGTTGTACATGCTGCCGTTGTCGGCCAAGACACGGAAGTCGAAGGCGCTCGGCGTGATCGGCAATGCGCGGCCCAGCAGAGATTCGTGCACGACCACGATCGTCAACCCCGCCGGGCCGATGTTCTTCTGCGCGCCGCCGTAGATCAGCCCGAAGCGCGAGACATCCAGCGGTCGCGACAGGATCGTGCTCGACACATCGGCCACCAGCGGCACGCTGCCCACATCGGGTGTGGTGTGCCACTCCACACCGCCGATCGTCTCGTTGGCACAGAGGTGCACGTAGGCCGCGGCGGGGTCGAGCAACCAGCTTTCACGCGGGGGAATCGTCGTATAGCCGCTGGCCGCGCTGCTCGCCGCGAGGTTGACGGCGGCGTACTTGTGCGCCTCGGCGATCGTCTTCTTCGACCACTCGCCGGTGTCGATGAAATCGATGCTGGTCTTGTCGCCCAGCAGGTTCATCGGCACGAAGGCGTTGCTGCCGAGAGCGCCGCCTTGCATGAACAGCACGCGGTATGCCGCGGGTACATCCAGCAGTTCGCGAAAGAGCGCCAGCGCCTCGTCCAAGATGGTCATGAACTGCGGCCCGCGGTGGCTCATCTCCATCACCGACATGCCCGAGCCGTGCCAGTCGAGCATCTCGGCGGCGGCCTGCTGCAGCACCGGTTCGGGCAGCGCCGCAGGGCCGGCGCTGAAGTTGTGGACACGCGTCATGGCGGTGGATTATCCGCAGGTCGATCGGGGCAGACAGGTCGGCCACAATGCGCGCCGCCTGTCGCCGCCGACCACCCCTGGATGCCCGTGCCGAACCTGCGCCGCTTGCTGCTGTTAATCCTTGCCCTGGTTGGCTTTGGCGCAGCGCCGGTGGGTGCCGCCGAGAGGGCCGCGGAGGGTGCGCCGATCCGCGCTGTACGGTTGGCCGAAGGCGAACGGCTGGTCCTCGACGGCACGCTCGCGCACCCGGCGTGGCAGCGTGCGCCGGTGCACGACAGCTTCGTCGAAAGAGACCCCGTGAACGGGGCCGTACCGACGCGCCGCACCGCCGTACAGGTACTGTTCGACGAGTCCGCGCTGTACGTCGGTATCGCTGCTGAAGAGCCCAGGCAAGAACAATTGCGCGCGCCTTTCGTGCGCAGCGACAACGTGTTGCGCACGCAGGACTTCGTCGTGCTGTACCTCGACGCCATCGGCCGCAAGGGCAGTGCGCAGTTCTTCCGCGTCAGCGCGGCCGGCAGCACCGGCGATGGGCTGCATACGGCCGCCGACGACAGCGAGGACTTCGCGCCCGACTTTGATTGGGATGCCGCCACCGCGCGCACCGCCATCGGTTGGACCGCGGTGCTGCGAATCCCCTTTGCCAGCCTGCGCTTTGCCGAAGGCAAGCAGCAAGACTGGCGCATCCTGGTTGCGCGCCGCCTGCCGCGCGAGCAGTTTCATTTTTTCACTTCGACGCCGATCCCGCGCGATGCGCCGAACTTCATCGCCACCATGCAGCCGCTGATCGGCGTGCAGTTGCCCGCGCGCCACGCCTTCCTGACACTGCGGCCGAGCCTGACCTTGCGTTCCGAGCAGCGCGACGGCGTCACCACCCGCAAGGCCGAAGCCACGCTCGACGTGAAGTGGCGCCCGCGTGCCGAATTGCTGATCGACGCGACGCTGAACCCCGACTTCTCGCAGGTCGAGCTCGACGTGCCGCAACTGCGCGGCAACAGCGGCTTTGCGCTGTCGCTGGCCGAGAAGCGGCCGTTCTTCTTCGAGAGCGCCGATCTGCTGCGCTCGCCCACCGCTGCGGTCTACACGCGCAGCTTCACCGAACCGCGCTGGGGCCTGCGCGGCACCTGGCGCGGGCCCGAGGTGGCAGGCAGCGCCTTCGTGCTCGACGACCGCGGCGGCGGCGTGGTGCTGCTGCCAGGCGCCTTCGGCACGGGCGCGGCGCTGCAACCCGGCTCGCGCGCGGTGGCGGCGCGCGGGCGCTTCGGCGCGGCTGAGGGATTGGCGAATCTTGGTTTGGGCGCCCTCGCCGTATCACGCGTCTACGAGCACGACGCCGGCCGCAACGACGTCGCCGGCCCCGATGTCGAAGCCACGCTGGGTGCGGGATGGCGCGCGCGCGGGCAGTGGCTGTTTTCGCGCACGACGGCGTGGCCCGGCGCGGGCGGCGGTGGACTCACCGAATCGGCGGCGCAGAACGGCCAGCGCCGTTATCTCAACCTGCTGCGCAACTCGGGGCTGGGTGAGACCAGCCTGCGCATCGACCAGACCGACGCGGGCTTCCGCCACGACAGCGGCTTCGTGCCGCAGGCCGGCACCCGGCGCATCGCAGCCTTCCAGAGTTTCGGCTGGGAAGGCGTGGGGCCGTTGAATCAACTCTTCGTCAACACCTTGGTCGAGGACGTGCGCGAGCGCGCCACGGGGCAGGTGGCTTTGCAGACGGTGCGCCCCGGGCTGTACTACAACGGGCCCAGCAACCTCGAGGGTTGGTTCGAGGTCTTCGTGCGCTCTCTTGTGCGCACGGCCCGCGACGCGCCCTCGCTCGACGAGCGCTTCGTCAGCACCGGCCTGACGGTGACGCCCGCGGCGTGGTTCCCGCTGCTTCAGGCGCGCGTGGACCACGGCCGCTTCGCCGACCGCGGCGACAACAGGCTGCGCCGCGGCACCAACTGGGGCGTTTCGGCCAAGCTTCGGCCGCTGCCCGCGCTGGAGCTGGAGCCACGGATCGACGCCGCGCTGTTGCGCAACGACGGTGCCGAAGGCGGTGGCCGCGCCTACGACGAACGAGCCGTGCAGTGGCTGGCCGTGTGGCACTTCAACGCCCGCCACACGCTGCGCGCGATCGTGCAGGACATCCGCCTGCAACGCCCGGCCGAGAGCCTGGATGCGCGCCGCCGCACCGAATCGCTGACATACACCTGGCGCCGGTCGGCCGGCACGCGGCTGTACATCGGGGCCACCCGGCTGCGCGGGCCGGGCGACATCCCGGCCCGCGCCACCGAGGCCTTCATCAAACTGCAATTCGACGCCGCCGAACTGTTCGGCCACACTCCGTAGTCCCGCAAAAACAATCCCGAGGAGACGACCATGTCCAAGCCGATGATCGACCCCGAGGCGCTGATCGCGATGTTCGAGAGCGCCACAGCCAAGCAGGGGCAGCAGTTGCGCGAAGCGACGGCCAAGGCCACGTTGGCTGCGCTGCAAGGCCGTGAGCTGACGCTGAAGAACATCCGCAGTACGCTGAAGTCCGTCAGCGAAGCGGCCAGCCAGGGCGCGGCGAAGAACGTGATGCCCGGCATCGACGCCGAAGGCCTTCTCGAGAAGGCCGTGGCCGGCATGGACGACGCGCTGCTCAAGGCGGTGGACGCCAACCGCGTCGCTCTGCAGCAGCTGGTCTCGCAAGGTGCGGATCTGCGCGACAAGCACCTGAAGAAGGCGATGTCCGATCTGGACCAGTTCGAAGACACGATGTTCGCGACCTTCAAGAAAACGGCCGAAGGCGCCGGCGCGCCGCTGGCCGCTGCGTGGGGCGGCGTGCTCGAAAAGATGCAGGCCGGCGGCACGATGACCGGCGTGGGCGCCGCCGGCGCGGCCGAGAAGTTGGCCGAGCAGATGCATTCCACGCTGCGCAGCACGCGCGCCGCCAGCATCCGCGCCGCACAGGCGATGGCCGAGAGCTACGCGGCGATGGTCAGCGGGGTGCTGGTCGGTATGAGCGAGGCCTTGCAAAGCGGCCGCGCCAAGCCTGCCGCCGACGCGGCGCCGAAGGCAGCACCGTCGCGCCGCCGCTGAAGGCACACCGAGCCAGCACGATGAAGAACGTCGTCATTTCGGGCACCGGCCTGTACCGGCCGCCGCACGTCATCACCAACGCCGAGCTGGTCACGGCCTTCAACGCCTACGCCGACCTGCAGAACGCGAAACACGCCGATGCGATCGGACGCGGCGAGCTGCCGGCTATTGCGCATTCCAGCTGCGAGTTCATCGAGAAGGCCAGCGGCATCCGCCAGCGCTACGTGATCGACAAGGCCGGCGTGCTCGACCCCACGCGCATGCGGCCGAAGTTCGAGCCGCGGCCCGACGAGGCCTTGAGCCTGATGGCTGAGATTGCGGTGGCCGCCGCCAACGAGGCGCTGGCGGCGGCGGGCAAACAGCCGGGCCAGATCGACGCCGTGCTGTGCGCCGCCGCCAACATGCAGCGCGCCTACCCGGCGATGGCCTGCGAGATCCAGGGTGCGCTGGGCGCGGGCGGCTGGGGCTTCGACATGAACGTGGCTTGCAGTTCGGCCACCTTCGCGCTCGAACAGGCGGTGAACGCCGTGCGCTGTGGCACGGCGAGCTGCGTGCTCGTGGTCAACCCCGAGATCACCTCGGCGCACCTCGAATGGCGCGACCGCGACTGCCACTTCATCTTCGGCGACGTGTGCACCGCGCTCATCGTCGAAGCCGAAGACACCGCCGCGCCTGAGGCCGCGAAATGGCGTGTGCTGGGCACCCGGCTCGTCACGCAGTTCAGCAACCACATCCGCAACAACGCGGGCTTCATGAACCGCTGCGAAGACACCGACCCGGACGCGCGCGACAAGACCTTCATGCAGGAAGGCCGCAAGGTGTTCAAGGAAGTGGTGCCGATGGCCGTCGAGCACATCGAACGCCACCTGCACACGCTGGGCTTCGAGCCGACTCAAGTGCGGCGTTATTGGCTGCACCAGGCCAACCTGGGCATGAACCAGCTGGTGTTGAAGCGGCTGGTCGGGCAGGAAGTGGGTGACGACCTGGCGCCGATCATCCTGAGCCAGTACGCCAACACCGCGAGCGCCGGTTCGATCATCGCCTTCCACGAGCACAGCGCCGACCTGGAGGCCGGCGATCTGGGCGTGATCTGCTCGTTCGGCGCGGGCTATTCGGTGGGCAGCGTCGTGGTCAGGCGCGTCTAGTCCTCACCACACGACGATCGGCTCCTTCGCCACCATCACGTCCCCCGCCTTGCACCCGAAGGCGCTGGCAAACGCCGCACCAGTGCTGCCGCCGCCAGCGCGGTGCGCAGCGGTGCCTTCAGCGTGCGATACCGGCCGCGGCCAGCAAGTCACTCATCGCCACGCCGCGGCCGTGCAGCGGCAGGATGGCTTCCGGCTTCCAGCCCATCCGATCGATGTTGCGCACCAGGTTCACGGTCTCCGGGTTCGGCAGCGGTGGCAGCGGCGCGCCCACGGGTGTGGGCGTGTAAGCATCGGCCTGGATCAGCAGCTTCTCGTTCGGCAGCCAGATCATCAGGAACCCGCGCGCATGGATGCTGCCCTGGATCTCGTGGATCTCGATCGGCCGCACCGGGTCCTTCAACACCAGGCTGCCATCGACACCGAGGATGCGCACCGGGTTCGTCGAACGCGCCAGGCGGTCCGGCGCAATCCGGCTCTGGTTGGCGAAGGCACTCTCGAAGTACGGCTTGGCGACCGCGCTGGTGACCAGCATCGCGCCTTCGCCGACAGCCGCCCGCAGGCCGCCGGCATGGTCGAAGTGGTGGTGCGAATTGATGACCGTCTTGACCTTCTTGTTCGGCACCAGCGTGCCCGCCACTTCCATCAGCGCCAGCGCGCGACCTTCCCACTGCGGGGCTTCGACGAGCACGATCTGGTCAGCCAGCTCGATGGCCACACTGTTGTGCGAGCCGCCGGTGATGAACCACACGCCCGGCGCGACCGGGTCGTAGTTGATGCGTTCGCGGAAATCGCGCACGTTGGCCGGTACCTCCACGTCCACCGCCACGTCCGCCTTGGCTTCGCTGACGCCGATGTTCAGCACCTCGGCGCCGCCGCTGCCCTGGCGCTGGCGGATCCGGGTCGGCAGCTTCAGGCCTGCCATGTCCTTCCACTCGCTGAACTCGGTGATGACCGGTGTGTCGCCCAGCACCGGGTGCGGCATCAGCGATTCGATGCGCACGACGCGCCGGCTCTCGTCCAGGTACAGCGTGGCCGCCAGCTGGCCCGGCACCAGGAAGGCCAGCGTGTCGTAGCGCTGGCCATTTACACGTGCACTGCCAGCGGTCGCGTTGTGCTTGGCAGCCGCCTTCAATGCGCCCTGCGGCGTGGTCGTCCACAGTTCGTGCTGGCGCAGCGCCACCACAGACGGCTGCGGCGCCGCGTTGCCCGCAACGGCGGTGCCCCAGGCAAAGCCGTCGCGCGTGAACAGCGTGCTGCGGGCATCGCCACGGCCCATCGGCGCGATGGCGCCGCCGCCGTTGGGCTCGCTGCGGCTGCGCACCGACTCTTCGCGCAAGGCACCCGTCTCGAAGTTCATCGAGCGCGTCACGTTCGACAACTTCAAGCCGGGCCATGCCGTGTCGGCGCCGTAGGCCTGGCCAAAGCTGCTGCCGGTGCCGGTGCCGGTGATCACCAGCGTCTTCAGGTTGGTGCTGCCGAGTGCGACCTGCGCCTCGCGCAGCAGGGTCGCTGCATCGGGCGGCGGGGTGGTGGCGCAGCCCGTGGCCACGATCGCGGCCACTGCCAGAGCCCCGAACATCGTTGTCGATTGCTTCATCTCTTTTGCTCCTGGTGCCAGATCAAGGGACGGAGGCTACCGCGAGTGCTGCGCTATCGTGCTCCTGATGGCTACGAGCAGCTTTTTCTGGCACGACTATGAGACCTTCGGCCGCGTGCCGCGGCGTGACCGCCCGGCGCAGTTTGCCGGCGTGCGAACCGACGCCGAACTGAACGAGATCGCGGATCCGGTGATGTGGTACTGCCAGCCACCGACCGACCAGTTGCCCGACCCCGAGAGCGTGCTGCTCACCGGCATCCTGCCGCAGCACGCGGCCGAGCGCGGCATTGCCGAGCACGCCTTTGCCGCGCGCATCGAGGCCGAGCTTGGCGCGGCCGGCACCATCGGGGTCGGCTACAACAGCATCCGCTTCGACGACGAGGTGACGCGCCACCTGTTCTGGCGTTGCCTGCTCGACCCCTACGCCCGCGAATACAGCAACGGCTGCGGCCGCTGGGACTTGCTCGACGTGGTGCGCTGCACCTGGGCCCTGCGGCCGGAGGGCATCACGTGGCCGGTGTACGAAGAAGGTGAATCCAAGGGCCGGCCTTCGTTCAAGCTCGAACACCTGACGGCCGCCAACGGCCTGGCGCATGCCGAAGCGCACGATGCGTTGTCCGATGTGCGCGCCACCGTCGCGCTGGCGCGGCTGATCCGCACCCGCAACCCGCGGCTGTGGGACTTCTGCCTGAAGCTGCACAAGAAGCAGGCGGTGTGGGACGAGATCGGGCACGGCCGGCCCTTCGTGCACCTGTCCAGCCGCTACGCGATCGAGCGCGGCATGCTGGCCGTCGTGTGGCCGCTGGCGCCGCACTCGACCAACAAGAACGAGCTGATCGTGTGGGACCTGGCGCACGACCCGGCCGAGCTGGCGACGCTGGACGCGGACGCGGCGCGGCAGCGCCTGTTCACGCGCAGCGACGCGTTGCCCGAGGGCCTGGAACGCCTGCCGATAAAAACGATCCACGTCAACAAATCGCCCATCGTGATCGCCAACCTGGCCACGCTGAAAGACGCCGAAAGCCGCTTCGGCCTGGACCGCGCCGGCGCATTGCGCCACGCCGAAGAAGCAGCGCGGGTGGCGCCGCTGGCCGCACACCTCTGGCGCGATGTCTTCACGCGCCCTGTTTCGACCGGCGCTGTCGATGTCGACGAAGACCTCTATGGCGGTTTCATCGGCGACGGCGACCGCCGTACGCTGACCCGGCTGCGTGCGCTGTCGCCCGAAGCGCTGGCTTCGAAGCGCGTGCCCTTCGAAGACGGCCGCCTCGAAGAGCTGCTGTTCCGCTACCGCGCGCGCAACTTTCCCGCCACCTTGGCGGCCGATGAAAGGCAGCGTTGGTCGGCTCACTGCGGCGCACGGCTACACCGTGGCGAAGGCGGCGCGACGACCTTGCAGGCGCAACTCGAGCGCATCGATGCGCTGGCGATGGACCCCCGTTTTGCTGACGACGAGCGCGCGCAGTCGCTGCTCGAAGCCTTGGTCGATCACGCCGAAGGCATCGCGCCCGAAGGCTGATCGGCGCCCGCGTCAGCGGGGCTTGAACGCGGCGTCAGCGCGGTGGCGGGGCGGCCTCGGGCACCGATGCGGCCGGGTCGGCCGGCGCCAGCGGCGCGTCACCCCCGACCTTGGCCAGGAAGCCGCCAGATTCAAACATCGTGTAGCGCCAGTCGCTGCCAACCGCCACCACGCCGGGCGGCGCAGCCAACGGCGCCGGTGGCACGCTGCGCAGCGCACGCTCCACCGCCTCGATCCAGATCGGCAGCGCCAGGCCGCCACCGGACTCGCCTTCGCCCAGGCTGCGCGGCTCGTCGTAGCCCATCCAGGCGACCGCGACCAACCCGGGCTGGAAGCCGGCGTACCACGCATCGACCGCGTCGTTGGTGGTGCCGGTCTTGCCGTAGAGGTCACTGCGGCCCAGTTGCGCCTGCGCCTTGGCCGCGGTGCCGCGCGCCGTGACGTCGCGCAGCAGCGTGTCGACGAGAAACACATTGGCGGCGGGCACGACGCGGTTGTTGTCATCGAGCGGCGGCGCCGCGGGCGCTTCGAACAGCACCAGGCCCCGCGCATCGACGATGCGTTCGATCAGCACCGCGTCGATGCGGTGCCCGCCGTTGGCCAGCACCGCATAGGCCTGAGCCAGTTGCAGCGGCGTGGTACTGCCGGCGCCCAAGGCCAAGGTCAGGTTGCGCGGCAGCTTGTCGTCGTCGAAGCCGAAGCGGCGGGCCCAGTCGCGCGCGGCGTTCAAACCGACGTGCTCCAACAGCCGCACACTGGGCAGGTTGCGCGAGCGCACGAGCGCTTCGCGCACGCTGATCGGCCCGGCGAACTGGCCGTCGCTGTTGCCGGGGTTCCAGCGGGGCACACCGCCTTCGGGCGTGGTAAGCGGCAGGTCGTCGACCACCGTCTCCGGCATCACGCCGTGTTCGAAGGCTGCGGAGTACAGGAAGGGCTTGAAGGCCGAGCCGGGTTGTCGCCACGCGTCGGTAACGCGGTTGAACTGCTGGCGGCCGAACTCGAACCCACCGACGAGCGCCCGGATGCGGCCGGTGGTGGGGTCGAGCGACACAAAGGCCGCGTCGGCCTGCGGCCACTGCGCGATCACCCAGCCCGGCGCGGGCTTCGCGGTAGCGGCCGCCATGCTGCCGGCACGCGGGGCCGGCACCGGCACGCTGACGAGGCGCACGATTGAGCCGCGCCGGATCGCCAGCTTCTCAGGTGCGTTCGGGGCCAGTGCAGCCGCCACGCCACGCAGGGTGCGCAGGCCTTCGCCAGCGATCGTGACCGCCTCGCCGCTGGCCAGCCGCGCCTGCACCTCGCGCGGGCTGGCGGCCAGCACCACGGCCACGCGCAGGTCTTCGTCGTCGCGGGCATCGCGCAGCGCCAGACCAGCGGCGCGGTCGGCGCCTGGCGCGTCTGCAGCCGGCAGCGATTCGAAGTCCTCCGGCCCGCGCCACGCCTGCTTGCGCTCGTGGGCCATCAGCGCGCGGCGCAGTGCGGTGTGCGCCGCGCGCTGGTCTTCGGCACGCAGCGAGGTGGTCACACGCACGCCTTCGCTGTAGGCCTGTTCGCCGATGCGTTCGACAACCGCGCGGCGTGCCATCTCGGCCACGTGTTGGGCTTCGATGGAAGGCGCCTGGCTGCGCCGGTACACGAGCTTTTGCGCCAGCGCTGCGTCATGCGCGGCCTGCGTGATCTTGCCACTGGCCCGCATGCGCTGAAGCACCCAGCGCATGCGGCGCTCGGCGCTCGCGGCGTTGGCGATCGGGTTGGCGTGGATCGGGTTCTGCGGCAGCCCGGCGATCAGTGCGGTCTCGGCCAGGGTGAGCTGATCCAGCGGCCGGCCGAAGTAGGCCGGTGCTGCGGCCCCGAAACCGTAGGTGCGTTGGCCGAGGTAGATCTGGTTCAGGTACAGCTCGAGGATCTGGTCCTTCGTCAACTCGCGTTCGAGCTGCAACGCCAGCAGCGCTTCCTTCACCTTTCGCTCCGGCGTGCGCCGGGTGCTCAGGAAGAAGGTGCGCGCGACCTGCTGCGTGATCGTCGATGCGCCTTGCGGCATACCGCCCGACAGGTTGGCGACGACCGCGCGCGCCAGCCCGCGCCAGCTGATGCCACCGTGTTCGTAGAAGCTGTGGTCTTCGGTGGCGATGACCGCATCGCGCAGCGCCAGCGGCGTCTTGGCGATCGGCACGAAGAGGCGCCGCTCGCTGCCGAACTGGGCAATCTCGACGCCGTCCGACGTGAACACCTGCAGGTGCTGGACCGGCCGGTACGCGGTGGCCTTGGTGGTCGGCGGCAGGTCGTTGGCCCACCACAGCGTGGCGGCGCCGAGCACCAGCGCACCCACCAGCAACAGGGCCAGCGCCGCGAGCAGCAGGCTGCCGAGAATGACGAAGCCACGCCGAAGTGCGACCCCTCGGCGGCGAGATGCCGCCGGTCCCCCGAGGGGACGCGCCGCCTTCTTCGGGGCGGCCGCGCGAAGGCGGCGAGCGCGTGGCCCGCCGATCACGGCGCCAGTTCGAACAGCGCCGAGCCGTCGCCGTTGTCGCGCACCCACTTGATCTGCGGGTAGTTCGGCAGCAACGCGGCGGCCGCGGCGCCGGACAAAAAACGCAGCTTCACGCCGGGCACCGGCAACACGCGCCAGTTTCCGTCGGCGGTGGGGTCCAGCGTCTTCTTCGCTTGCAGGTATTGCAGCAAGGCCTCGCGGTTTTCATCGGGCGCGTCGAGCACGACCTGGCTGCCGTCCAGCCCGGGAAAGTTGCCGCCACCGGTGGCGCGGTAGTTGTTGGTGACGACCGCGAACTCGGCCGCATCCAGCACCGGCTTGCCGTCGTGGCGCAGCTCGACGATGCGCCGCGCATCGGGCGCCACCAGCTTGCCGCTGCGGTCGTAGCGTGCGGCCTGTGTCACGTCGATGCGGTAGCTCAAACCGTCGAGCGTGTCGAAGTTGAACGAGGGGAAAGCGGTGTTGAGCAGGTTCTGCTCGGGCGGGCCGGCGGGGTCGATGCGGTTGAAGGCGCCGGCCGCCATCTCCAGCCATTCGCGCACCTGCGCGCCGCTGAGCTTGAGCACCTTGACGGTGTTCGGGTAGACATAGAGATCGGCCACGTTGCGCAGCGCGATCGGGCCGGCGGGGATGTCGGTGTAGGCTGACCACCCCTGGCGCCCGCCGGTCTTGAAAGGCGCGGCGGCCGACAGCAGCGGCAGCTTCTCGTGCGGGGTGCCCTGCAACGCGCGGCGGGCGTAGGCAATCTGCGCGTCGGACACCACCTGCACCGACGGGTCGTCGGCCACCTGCGCGAAGTAGCTGTGGATCGGCGCCGTGGTGCGCGCAACTTCGGCCCGCATCGTCGCCAACGTGGCCTCGTGCTCGGGCGCGATCAGCTTCATCACCTGCTCGTCGGGCTGCACCAGCGCCTGGCGCTTCTCGCGGTCGTAGACCGGGCGCAGCGCGGCGCGGGCGTCCTTCACCGTCCACCGGGCCGCGCTCCCCGTGCCACTCTTTTGCAATGTCAGGTCGATGACACCGAGGTGGTCGCCCCAGCGCCCGGGCATCACGGCCGGGATGCCGTTGATGGTGCCGCGCGCCAGGTCCACCTTCGGGTGCGTGGCGAAGAATCGGCCTGGAAATTCGCCGTGCGAATGGCCGAAGAGGATGGCGTCGATACCGGGCGTCTCGGCCAGCCGGGCGACGGTGTTCTCGGCGAAGAACACCGTCTCGCCGCGCTCGAAACCCGAGTGCGGGATCGCAACGATCAGGTCGGCGCCCGCGGCCTTGATGCGCGGCACGAACTCGCGCGCCGTCTCGACGATGTCGCGTGCCTTGACCTTGCCGAGCAAGTTCTGCCGGTCCCACTGCATCACCTGCGGGGGTACGAAACCGATGACACCGACCTTCAGCGTCTGCGTGGCACCGGCTTCGTCGGTGAAGCGGCGCTCGAGCATCAGCCACGGCGTGAAGGCGTTGGCACCGCCCCGCTCGCTGCCGTCGTCGAGCACGATGTTGGCGTTGACGTACGGGATGCCCGCGCCCGCCAGCGCGTTGCGCAGGAACGGCAGGCCGTAGTTGAACTCGTGGTTGCCGATATTGGCGGCGTCGTAACCCAGCGCCTGCATCACCCGGTGCGCCGGGTGCTGAAAGGGTTCGCGGTGCGCGGGTTGCTGGGCACCGGTGGCCAGCGGTCGGGCGCGCGCCACGTAGTCGCCGAGCGGGTTGCCTTGCAGCAGGTCGCCGTTGTCGAACAGCAGCGTGTTCGGCTGCTCCTTGCGTGCCGCCTTGATCAGTGTGGCGGTCAGCGCCAGGCCGTATTCGCTGCTCGGCTTGTCCTGGTAGTAGTCATAGGGCGCCAGATGCACGTGCACATCGGTGGTGTGCAGCAGGCGCAGGCGCAACTCTTGGGCCTGCGCCGCTGCGGCCACCAGCAGCGCCGCGGAACAGGCCTTTAGCACCAGTGCGGCCGTGCCAGCCGCGAGCTGTTTCAACGGGTGGGCGGCGGCGGCGCGGGTTGGGTCGTCAGCAGCGTCGAATCGCCGGCTGCCTTGGCCGCGCGGGCGGCGTCTTTCTGCTTCTCGTGCACACATTCGTCAACGATACGACGGCCCGCCGCCACGTCCATCAGCATCGACTTGTTGGCGATCTGCAGCATCAGCATCTTGCCATTGACGTCTTCCAGCCGCAGCGCACCGGTGCTGGACATCACGGGTTTCATGACCCAGGTGTCCTTCTTGAAATTGACGACGATGTAGCCCGCATTCTTGGCGTCGAGCGAGACCTCGACCGTTTGCGAGAAGTCGCACTCGTAGGTGCCGAAGTGGGTGCGCTCGGCGGCCGCGATCTGCTCAGGCGTGGCAGCGGCCAGCGGGGCCGGCGGTGCGGGCGCGGCGGCCTTTTTCGGGGCCGCTTTGGCAGCAGGCTTGGCGGCCGGTTTGGCCGGCGCGGTTTGCGCAGTGGCGGTGCTGGCGGCAAGCGCCACGGCGGTCAGCAGGGCCAGGGGGAAAACGTGCATCGGAGGCATCCTCGTCGGGCAAACCGTTGAATGGGGTCGGGGCGCAGTATGGCGCCGACCCCGTGTAACGAGTGTGCCGAGTTGGCTCTAGGAGAACCAGACCAGCCGCAGCGCCGCTGGCAGTTGCGGCCCGCCATGGAACGAGGTGCGCTCGGCACGTTCGATCACATGCCAGTAGTAGCGGTAGCTCGCGCGGTCGTGCAGCCGCTCCTGGCCGCCATGGCGGTGGCGGATCGGCGCCCAGTGCGCGCGCTCGGCGGCGGTGATGATCTCGATCGCCTCATCGACTTCAGCGACGGTCGGCGCGAAGGCATCGACGATGGTGCGGATCTGGTCAGGGTGGATGCTCCACATGCGCGCGTAGCCCAGCAGCCGCGCCGCCTTGTCGGCGGCTTCGGCCAACGCTGATCGGTCCTTGAACTCGGTGACCACGCAGTGCGACGGCACCTTGCCGTGCGCGTGGCAGGCGGCGGCGATCTCGAGCTTGGCGCGGACCACCAGCGGGTGGTCGAACTGCCCGTCGGCCGTCATCGCCCACTGCGGGATAGCGCCGCGGTGCGCCGAGACGAAGTCCATCAGCCCGAACGACAGCGACTCGATGCGCGGGTTCGCGGCCAGCGCCTGCACGTCGGCCAGCGCGCCGTGGGTTTCGATGAGGGCGTGCAGCGGCACGGCTGCGCCGCCTACCGCATCGATGATGGCCACCGCGCGTTGCAGGTCGGCCGTGCCGCGTGGCTTGGGCAGCATCAGATACGCCGGGGCTTTCGCGGCACGCAGCACGATCGCGGCCACATTGGCGAAGTCCGGGTGATCGACCGCCAGCAGGCGCACGCCGACCCGGCCGTGGCGGTTGTCCGCGCTGGCCAGCAGCGCGGCGATCAGGTGGGCGTGCTCGACCTCGCCGCCGACCGGCGCGCCGTCTTCGTTGTCCAGCGTGATGTCGAAGACCGGGCCCAGCTCGCCTTGCAATTGCAAGCTCTTGCGCATGCGCGCTTCGACGCCAGCGTAGTGGTCGCAGACAGGCAACGAGATGGGAATCCGCTCTTCGAGATCGAAGAGCGCCAGGCGGGGGTGCGGTACAGCGTTCATGCCAGTTCGCAGGTTAACGCCTGCGGGCCGCCCGTCGCGCCGATCTGCAGGTCACCGCGGCTGGGTCAGACCAGGTGTTTGACGCCATCCTGCTCGCCAGTCAACTCGGCCAAGGTCTTGTCGATGCAGCCCTGGCTGAAGTCGTCGATCGGCAGCCCGGGGACGATGCTGTACTTGCCGCCTTCGCAGGTGACCGGGTAGCCGAACATCACGTCCTTCGGGATGCCGTACTCGCCGTTGCTCGGCACGCCCATCGTGACCCAGCCGCCGCCCGTGCCCAGGGCCCAGTCGCGCATGTGATCGATCGCGGCGTTGGCAGCGCTGGCGGCTGAAGACGAGCCGCGCGCTTCGATGATGGCGGCGCCGCGCTTGCCCACGGTGGGCAGGAACACGTCGCGGTTCCAGCCGTGGTCGTCGATCATGTCCTTCACGCTGGCGCCGTCGATCGTGGCGAAGCGGTAGTCGGCGTACATGGTCGGGCTGTGGTTGCCCCACACCGCCAGCTTCTTGATCGACGCCACCGGCCTGGCCGTCTTGGCGGCAAGCTGGCTGAGCGCACGGTTGTGGTCCAGGCGAAGCATCGCCGTGAAGTTCTCGCGCGGCAGGCTCGGAGCGCTCTTCATCGCGATCCAGGCGTTGGTGTTGGCCGGGTTGCCGACCACCAGCACCTTGACGTTGCGGCTGGCCACGGCGTCCAGCGCCTTGCCCTGGCCGGTGAAGATCTGGCCGTTGATATTGAGCAGCTCGGCGCGCTCCATGCCGGCCTTGCGCGGCATCGAGCCGACCAGCAGCGCGTAGTCGGCGCCCTTGAATGCCGTCATCGGGTCGCCGTGCGCTTCCATGCCGGCCAGCAGCGGGAAAGCGCAGTCGTCGATCTCCATCATCACGCCCTTAAGCGCCTTCTGCGGGCCTTCGACCGGCACTTCCAGCAGTTGCAGGATGACGGGCTGGTCCTTGCCTAGCATCTCGCCACTGGCGATGCGGAACAGCAGGGCGTAACCGATCTGGCCGGCGGCGCCGGTCACGGCCACGCGAACGGGCTTTTTGCTCATGAAGGGCTCCTGACGGGGGTGTGGCTGAAGGGCAGATCGCGATTCTGGCACCGCCGCGCGGCGCAGGTCCTATGTCTTATGCAAGACTTGCGTTCTCATGCCGGACGTCCCAGCTTTCGCCAGCCCGGCCTTCAGCCCGCTGTACCGGCAGATCAAGTCGCTGCTGGTGGCCAGCCTGCAAGCCGGCGAGTGGCTGCCCGGCGCTGCCATCCCGAGCGAATTCGAACTGGCCGCGCGCTTCAAGGTCAGCCAGGGCACCGTCCGCAAGGCGATCGACGAGATGGCGACCGAGAACCTGCTCGTGCGCCGCCAGGGCAAGGGCACCTTCGTCGCGACGCATGCCGAACCCACCACGCAGTTCCGGTTCCTGCGCCTGACGCCCGACGACGGCAGTGCCGCCGACCTGCAACGCCGGCTGCTCGATTGTCGGCGCCTGCGCGCGCCCGCCGAGGTGGCGCGTTCGCTGGCTCTGAAGAGCGGCGAGGCCGCCGTGCAGGTGCGCCGGTTGCTGCTGGCCGCGGGCAAGCCCGTCGTGCTGGACGACCTGTGGCTGCCCGGCGCACTGTTCAAGGGCCTCACGACCGAGCGCATGGAGACCTGGCGCGGCGCGCTGTACCGCCTGTTCGAAGCCGAGTTCTCGGTGCGCATGATCCGCGCCGAGGAGAAGATTCGCGCCGTGGCGGCGGGCGCCGACCCCGCCGCGCTGCTGGACGTGCCGGTCGGCACGCCGCTGCTGCAAGTCGAGCGGCTGTCGTTCACCCATGGCGACCGCCCGGTCGAGTTGCGCCGCGGCCTGTACCAGACCGCGGCACACCACTACCGCAACGAGCTGAACTGACGGCAGCCATGATGCCAACCCGCACTGCTGCATTGCAATAAACTCATTCGGTTCCCTACGGTTACCACGAAGCTGCCCATGCCCGAGATCACAAAACAAAGACCCGGCACGATGCGTCTGGTCGACGCCTTGCAGTACCGGTTGCCGTTGGCAGGGGTGGTCTCCATCCTGCACCGGGCCAGCGGGGCGATCATGTTCGCCCTGCTGCCCTTCGTGATTTGGCTGTTCGATGTCAGCGTCACCTCCGAGATCAGCTACGAGCAGTTCACGGCCGCGTTCACCGCCGGCATCGGGTTCTTGCCGGGCTGGTTCATCAAGTTGGTGGTGCTGGCGCTGATCTGGGCCTTTCTGCACCACGCCATCGCCGGGGTGCGCCACCTGTGGATGGACATGACGCACAGCGTCGCGCTGTCGCAGGGGCGGCAGTCTGCGGTGTTCACGCTGGCGTCCAGCCTGCTGTTGACGGTGCTGCTGGGCGCGCGGCTCTTTGGCTTGTATTGAGAAGGCGCCGCCAGATGTCCGTCAACTACGGTTCCAAGCGCGTCGTCACCGGCGCCCACTACGGCATGCGCGACTGGCTCAGCCAGCGCGTCACGGCCACGCTCATGGCGCTCTTCACGGTGGTCCTGTTGGTGCAGGTGGTCTGGCCCGGTCAGCCCCTGGGCTACGACCGCTGGGCAGGCATCTTCTCGTCGCAGTGGATGAAGGTTCTGACCTTCACCGTGATCGTGGCCATGGCCTGGCATGCCTGGGTCGGCGTGCGCGACATCTGGATGGATTACGTCAAGCCCGTCGGCCTTCGGCTGGCGCTCCAAGTGGCCACCATGGTGTGGTTGGTGGGCTGCACCGGCTGGGCCGTGCAGGTGCTCTGGCGTTTGTAAGAAGGTAGTACGAAGATGGCTCTGACAGGTCTTACCCGTCGCAAGTTCGACGTCGTCATCGTGGGCGCCGGCGGTTCCGGCATGCAGGCATCGTTGCGGCTGGCGCAGGCCGGCTTAAACGTGGCGGTGCTGTCGAAGGTGTTCCCGACCCGCTCGCACACGGTGGCCGCGCAAGGTGGCATCGGTGCGTCGCTCGGCAACATGTCTGAGGACAACTGGCACTACCACTTCTACGACACCATCAAGGGCAGCGACTGGCTCGGTGACCAGGACGCGATCGAGTTCATGTGCCGCGAGGCGGCCAACGCCGTCTACGAACTCGAGCACTTCGGCATGCCCTTCGACCGCAACCCGGACGGCACGATCTACCAGCGGCCCTTCGGCGGCCACACCGCCAACTACGGCGAGAAGCCGGTGCAGCGCGCCTGCGCGGCGGCCGACCGCACCGGCCACGCGATGCTGCACACGCTGTACCAGCAGAACGTCAAGGCGCGCACCAACTTCTTCGTCGAGTGGATGGCGCTGGACCTGATCCGCGATGCCGACGGCGACGTGCTCGGCGTCACGGCGCTGGAGATGGAGACCGGCGAGGTGCACATCCTGGAGGCCAAGACCACGTTGTTCGCCACCGGCGGCGCCGGGCGCATCTTCGCGGCGAGCACCAATGCCTTCATCAACACCGGCGACGGCCTGGGCATGGCGGCGCGCGCCGGCATCCCGCTGGAAGACATGGAGTTCTGGCAGTTCCACCCGACCGGCGTGCATAACGCCGGGGTGCTGCTGACCGAGGGGTGCCGCGGCGAAGGTGCGATCCTGCGCAACTCAGTAGGCGAGCGCTTCATGGAGCGCTACGCCCCGACTTTGAAGGACCTGGCGCCGCGCGACTTCGTCTCGCGCTGCATGGACCAGGAGATCAAGGAAGGCCGCGGCTGTGGGCCGAACAAGGACTACATCAATTTGGACATGACACACCTGGGCGGCGACACCATCGCCAAGCGCCTGCCCAGCGTGCTGGAGATCGGCCACAACTTCGCCAACGTCGACATCACGAAGGAGCCGATCCCCGTGGTGCCGACGATCCATTACCAGATGGGCGGCATCCCGACCAACATCCACGGCCAGGTGGTGGCGCCGAAGGACGGCAATCCGAACGCGGTGATCAACGGGCTGTACGCGGTGGGTGAATGCTCCTGCGTCAGCGTGCACGGCGCCAACCGCCTGGGCACGAACTCGCTGCTCGACCTGCTGGTGTTCGGCCGTGCGGCAGGGCTGCACATCGTCGATAGCTTCAAGAAGGCCGACAAGTCGCACAAGCCGCTGCCGGCCGATGCAGCCGACCCGGCGCTGGCGCGCCTGGCGCGGCTCGATGCCGACACCTCGGGCGAATACGCGCAGGACGTCGCCAACGACATTCGGAGCGCCATGCAGTTGCATGCTGGTGTCTTCCGTACCCAGGCCACCATGGACGAAGGCGTGGTGAAGATTGCCGCCCTGCGCGAACGCGTGAATGCCATCGGCCTGAAGGACAAGAGCAAGGTCTTCAACACCGCGCGCATCGAGGCGCTGGAAGTTGAGAACCTGATCGAGTCGGCGCAGGCCACGATGGTCAGCGCGGCAGCCCGCCACGAGAGTCGCGGCGCGCACTCCGTCAACGACTACACCGACAGCCCCGAGTTCCCACTCGGCCGCAACGACATGGTTTGGATGAAGCACTCGCTGTGGTACCGGGAAGGCAACCGGCTCGACTACAAGCCGGTGCAGCTCAAGCCGCTGACGGTGGAATCCGTGCCGCCCAAAGTGCGGACTTTCTAGTCCGCACGCGGATGCGTGTTCCGCCCGTTCTCAAGACGATCGACAGAGGCAGTCCCGAATGACGATGAAGACGTTCCAGATCTACCGCTACGACCCCGAAGGCGACGCCAAGCCGCGCATGCAGACGCTGCAGGTCGAGCTCGACGGCAGCGAACGCATGCTGCTCGACGCGTTGATGAAGCTGAAGCAGGTCGACCCGAGCTTGAGCTTCCGCCGCAGTTGCCGCGAAGGCGTGTGCGGCAGCGACGCCATGAACATCAACGGCAAGAACGGCCTGGCCTGCCTGACCAACATGCGCACGCTGCCGGGCGCGATCGTGCTCAAGCCGTTGCCCGGGCTGCCGGTGATCCGCGACTTGATCGTCGACATGACGCTGTTCTTCAAGCAGTACCACTCGATCAAGCCGTACCTCGTCAACGAGACGCAGCCGCCCGAGAAGGAGCGCCTGCAATCTCCCGAGGAACGCGAAGAGCTCAACGGCCTGTACGAATGCATCCTGTGCGCGAGTTGCTCGACGGCCTGCCCGAGCTTCTGGTGGAACCCCGACAAGTTCGTCGGCCCGGCGGGGCTGCTGCAGGCCTACCGCTTCATCGCCGACAGCCGCGACGATGCCACCGGTGCCCGGCTGGACAACCTCGAAGACCCGTACCGCCTGTTCCGCTGCCACACGATCATGAACTGCGTCGATGTCTGCCCGAAGGGGCTGAACCCGACGAAAGCCATCGGCAAGATCAAAGAGTTGATGGTTCGCAGAGCGGTATGACCCAGCTTCTCGATCAACGGGCACTCAGCAAGCTCAAGTGGCGCTGCCGCCGCGGCTTGCTGGAGAACGACCTCTTCATCGAGCGCTTTTTCCGCCACCACGAGGAAACATTGACGACACGGCAGGCCGCGGGGCTTCAGGCCCTGATGGATCTGGCCGACAACGATCTGCTGGATCTTCTGCTGCGGCGAAAGGAACCAGTCGGCTTTCCCGAAATTGGCGACCTCCCCGAGGTGCATGAAGTGCTGTTATTGCTGCGCCGCCCGCATTGAACAACCGAACCCGCGTCCCGCAGAAAGGCCCGCGATGACCCCCTCCGACGTCAAAGCCACCCTGTCGTTTTCAGACGGCAGCCCGAGCATGGAATTGCCGCTCTACAAGGGCAGCATCGGTCCGGACGTGATCGACATCCGCAAGCTGTACGCGCAGACCGGCAAGTTCACCTATGACCCGGGTTTCCTGTCGACGGCGGCGTGCAACAGCACCATCACGTACATCGACGGCGACAAGGGCGAGCTGCTTTACCGCGGCTACCCGATCGAGCAGCTCGCCACGCAGTGCGACTTCCTTGAGACCTGCTACCTGCTGCTGAAAGGCGAACTGCCCAACACGACGCAGAAGACCGATTTCACGAAGCTCGTCACCAACCACACGATGGTCAACGAGCAGATGCAGTTCTTCCTGCGCGGTTTCCGCCGCGATGCGCACCCGATGGCGGTGATGACGGGGCTGGTGGGGGGCCTTTCGGCCTTCTATCACGACAGCACCGACATCAATAACCCGGTGCACCGCGAGATCAGCGCCATCCGCCTGATCGCCAAGATGCCGACGCTGGTGGCGATGGCGTACAAGTACGGCATCGGCCAGCCCTACATCTACCCGAAAAATTCGCTCAGCTACAGCGCGAACTTCATGCGCATGATGTTCGCCACGCCGTGCGAGGAGTACGAGCCGAACGACGTGCTGGTCCGCGCCATCGACCGTATCTTCATCCTGCACGCCGACCACGAGCAGAACGCCTCGACCTCGACGGTGCGCTTGTGCGGTTCGTCGGGCACCAACCCGTTTGCGGCCATCGCGGCCGGCGTGGCCTGCCTATGGGGTCCGGCGCACGGTGGCGCCAACGAGGCGGCGCTGAACATGCTGAAGGAGATCCAGCGCAACGGCGGCGTGGAGAAGATCGGCGAGTTCATCAGGCAGGTCAAGGACAAGAACAGCAACGTCAAGCTGATGGGCTTCGGCCACCGCGTCTACAAGAACTACGACCCGCGCGCCAAGCTGATGCGCGAGACCTGCCATGAGGTGCTGACCGCCACCGGGCTGCACGACGACCCGTTGTTCAAGCTGGCGATGGCGCTGGAGAAGATCGCGCTCGAAGACGACTACTTCGTCGCCCGCAAGCTGTACCCGAATGTCGACTTCTATTCGGGCATCGTGCAGAGCGCGCTGAACATCCCGGTCAGCCTGTTCACCGCCGTCTTCGCGCTGGCGCGCACGGTCGGCTGGATCGCCCAGCTCAACGAGATGATCGGCGACCCCGAGTACAAGATCGGCCGCCCGCGGCAGCTGTTCGTGGGCTCCACGCGGCGCGACGTCAAGCCGATCGCGACGCGCTGAGTTCGCTGCGCAGCGCTTCAGGCGCTCAAGTGCCTTTGATCGCCTGAAACTGCGCGTTGACCTTGTTGGCGAGCTGGATCACCGCTGCCGCCTGCACCTTCTTCTGCGTCAACAGCGCCAGCTCGCCGGCCAGCGCAACGATGGCGGCAACGTCGCCAGGCTCCGGCGGGTGCATGCCGATCGAGCCGTCCATGTAGGCCACGAACGCGCGTTCGTTGGCGCCGGCTTCGTCCTCCAGCCGGCGGCGCTCGAGCACGATGTCGTCGAGCGTGGCGTGGTCGAAGGTCACCGCTTCGAAGCGCCGCAGTGCCACGATGGCATCACCCAGCGCGTTCGACGCGGCGATGAAGGCAGTGGTGATGCGCAGGTTTTCGTCCTCTGTCGCAGCATCCAGCGCGTCGGCAGTTTTTGGCGTGGCCATCGGGCTCTACTCCTTGTGTCAAACCGCGGGTTCAGTTCTTCTCGCCAGCGTCGGCCAGCGCTTTCAGGTCCTGGTTCACCTGCTTCAGATAACTCTGGGCAAAAGCCAGCCACTCGGCGGGCGTCAGCTCCTGGGCCAGCACCAGGAAGGTGCGGCGGGTGTCTGCCAGCGCAACACGGTCGGGCTTGAGTGCGGCGCCCGCAGCGGTAGCCAGCTTCTGGTCGTGGGCGGCCAGTGCCTTCTCGGCCTGCTCGCGAAGGGTGCGGCTGCGGTCGGCCAGTTGGGTGATAAGCGCGACCTGGGTCTGCTGGTCCGGCATACCGGCGCGCTCGGCAACGAACGCCCGGAAGTCGCCGCTCGCAGCATCGAGGATCTCCCCCGCCGCCAATTCACGCACGATGGCCTCGCGGCGGGCGTAGGCCCGCTGTGCCCGTTCGGCGAAGGCCTCGGCCTCGGCCTGCGCGCGGTCCGCCATGACGGCACCCTGGCTCGCGAAGTCGCGTGCCGGTTTTGGCGTCGAGCAGCCGCCCAGCAGCGCGGCCAGGGCCAGGACAGGTGCTGCCATTGTCGAAACCCGGAACGATGAGCACATGTCGTGTCCCTTTACTGGCCGATCCGGGCACCGATGGTGACCAGCCCAAAGCCCTTCAGAAATTCGGCCAGGTCGGCCGGCTTGATGCCCGCCGCATGGTGTTCGGCCAGCACGGCCGCCATCTGCTTCAACAAGCTGCTCCACTGCGCAGAGGCCGTGCGCGACACCTGCATTACCTGCTCGTCGCTGGTGGCGTTGAAGGCCATCTCCAGTTCGGCGCCGCGCTGGCGGTGGTACAGCACGAGATCGAAGTAGCGCGCCATCGACTCGTACAGCGCGACCCGCCGGCGCAACCCGTCGCCAGGGTCGGCGGCGGCATCGGCAGCATTGGCGAACGGGCGCTCGATGTCGACCGTGGCACCGGCGCTGTTGGGTGCCGGCGGCCCCAGTGCCCGCCGCGCCTGGGCCAGCGCGCTCAGTTCGGCGTATGCCGCGTCCAGTTGCTGCCGGCGAAGCGCCGCGCGCCGATCGAGCAACGCCGCGTGGGCTTCGTAGCCCTTGACCATCAAACGCTGCTGTTCCAGCGCCAGCAGCAGCGGTGCCAGGCGCGGCTTGCGCGTCGCTGCGAGCGCGGTGTCGATCTCGTCGGCCACGCTGGCGATCAGCCGCACGGTGCCGACCGCACGCTTCTGTTCGGCATCCAGCGATGCCAGGTCCGTGGCGCCGCCAGCCACGGCGCTGACGACGGCGTCCAGGGCCTCGACCCGCTCCAGCGCCTCGGCGTGCCCGAAGGCATCGGGGCTGAGCTTGGCGCCCTCGCGCAGCACACCCAGCGCCGATCCCAGCACCGTGGCGGCGCTCTTCAGGCGGCCCGCGGCTGTCGCGTCGCCGCTCTTCGGCGTTGCTGCGTCGAGCTCACTCTGGTACTTCGCGCTGGCGGCCTTGAGATCGCCGCGATGTTGCGCCAGCGCTTCGCGATAGCGCACGGCGCGGCCGTTGGCATCGGCCAGCTTGCCGATCAGGTTGAGCAACTCGCCGCCGGGCTCGGCTTGCGCAGCCCGGACTGCTGCGGCTTGATCGCAGCGCTTGACCAAGTTGGGCAGCAGCGCGTCGGCTGAACTGCGGCGGCTGGCATCCACCCGATCGCGTGCTTCCGCGCGCAGCTTGCCGCCATCAGCGCTGATGGTTCGCGCAGCCGTGCAGTCCGCGAGATTCAAACCTGCCGTGCTGTTGAAGGCCCGAAGCATCGAGTTGACCTGACCGTCCCGGGCCTCACGTTCGGCGGTGTTGGACAACGCCGCGTCGAGCGACACGGCGTCCATCGACCGCCCGACCAGCCGCTGGATGCGCTTGTCCAGCAGCGGCTGCACGTAGCGGGTGTTCAGCGTCCCCTTGCCGTCGGGGCCGGGTGCGGCAACGGCAGCGATCTCGAGCTCGCGCTGCGTGGCCGCACGGGCGCGCAGCGTCTCCAGTTCGAGACCGCGCAGCGCCGCAAAGCGGCGATCGACCTCGTCGATCACCGTCGTCAGTTCGGCCTTGCCGGCTGCTTGCACGAGGGCCTGGCCTTGTTTGTCGCGTGCCTCGCTGTAGAACGGCGAAACGGCGCAGCCGCTGAGAGCGGCCGACAGCGCGGCCGTAGCCCATGCGATCCGCATCTGTGGACACGATCCTGATCCCATGCTGCCTCCACGCCGATTCGCAGAACTGACCGACGAGCAAGGTGTACCACTGCGGCGCTCGGCTGGCGAGCCTGGCATCTCAATCCGATCGTCTGGGCAGCGGATGCAGCGCGCGCAGCGCTGGCCTGCTCGGATAATCGCTCCAGGCGTGACCGCAGGAGCCCCGATGAGTGCCACCCCCGAGTTCGACTCCGCCACACAGGCCCAGTGGGCGGCCGCAGCGGCCAAGTCCGCGCCGGGCGGCGACCTGTCGGCGTTGAACTGGACCACCCCCGAGGGCCTGGTCGTCAAGCCGCTTTACACCGCAGCCGACACCGCCGCGCTGCCGCACGCCAACACGCTGCCCGGTTTCGCGCCTTTCGTGCGCGGCCCGCAGGCCACGATGTACGCGGTGCGGCCGTGGACGATCCGCCAGTACGCGGGCTTCTCCACCGCCGAAGACAGCAACGCGTTCTACCGCCAGGCGCTGGCGGCCGGCGCGCAGGGCGTGAGCGTGGCTTTCGACCTGGCCACGCACCGCGGCTACGACAGCGACCACCCACGCGTGACGGGGGATGTGGGCAAGGCGGGTGTCGCCATCGACTCGGTCGAGGACATGAAGATCCTGTTCGACGGCATCCCGCTCGACAAGGTCAGCGTGAGCATGACGATGAACGGCGCGGTGCTGCCGGTGCTGGCCGGCTACGTCGTCGCGGCCGAAGAGCAGGGCGTGGCGCAGGCGCAGCTGAGCGGAACGATCCAGAACGACATCCTCAAGGAGTTCATGGTTCGCAACACGTACATCTACCCGCCCGAGCCATCGATGCGCATCGTCGCCGACATCATCGAATACACGGCGCGGCAGATGCCGAAGTTCAACTCGATTTCGATCAGCGGTTATCACATGCAGGAGGCCGGCGCCAACCAGGCGCTGGAGCTGGCGCTCACGCTGGCGGACGGTATGGAGTACGTGAAGGTCGCCGTCGCCAAGGGCCTGGACGTGGACGAGTTCGCCGGCCGGCTGAGCTTCTTCTGGGCGATCGGGATGAACTTCTATCTCGAGATCGCCAAGATGCGCGCGGCGCGGCTCCTGTGGGCGCGCATCATGAAAGGCTTCGGCGCGAAGAAGGCCAAGAGCCAGATGCTGCGCACGCACTGCCAGACCAGCGGCTGGTCGCTCACGGAGCAGGACCCGTATAACAACGTCGTGCGCACCACCATCGAGGCGATGGCCGCGGTGTTCGGTGGCACGCAGAGCCTGCACACCAACAGCTTCGACGAAGCGATCGCGCTGCCGACCGAGTTCAGCGCCCGCATCGCGCGCAATACGCAGCTGATCATCCAGGAGGAGACGCACATCACCAGCGTGGTCGACCCGTGGGCCGGCAGCTACCTGATGGAGTCGCTGACGCAGCAGATGGCCGACAAGGCCTGGTCGATCATCGAAGACGTGCAGGCGCAGGGCGGCATGACGAAAGCCGTTGGTTCAGGTTGGGCCAAGCTGAAGATCGAAGCCAGTGCGGCCGACAAGCAGGCCCGCATCGACACCGGGCAGGACGTCATCGTCGGCGTCAACAAGTACAGGCTGAAGCAGGAAGACCCGGTCCAGGCGCGCGAGGTCGACAACGTCAAGGTGCGCGACGGGCAGATCGCCCGTCTGCAGACGATCAAGGCCGCGCGCGATGGCGCGAAGGTCGCCGCCGCGCTGGCGGCGTTGACCGACAGCGCCCGCAGCGGCCAGGGCAACCTGCTCGCGCTGAGCATCGATGCCGTGCGCTGCCGTGCCACCGTGGGAGAGATCAGCGATGCACTCGAAACCGTGTTCGGCCGCCACCGCGCCGACATCCAGAAGGTGACCGGCGTGGATGCGGCCTCATTTGCGGAGTCGTACGACAGCGCCGAAGGCTGGGCGAAGCTGCAAGCCGAGATCGCCGAGTTCGGCGAACAGCACGGCCGCCGCCCGCGCGTGATGATCGCCAAGCTGGGCCAGGACGGCCACGACCGCGGCGCCAAGGTCGTGGCCACGGCATTCGCCGACCTGGGCTTCGACGTCGACATCGGGCCGCTGTTCCAGACCCCCGAGGAGTGCGCGCGCCAGGCAATCGAGAACGACGTGCACGCGGTGGGTGTGAGTACGCTCGCCGCGGGGCACAAGACGCTGGTGCCGGCGATCATCGAGTCGCTGAAGGCGCAGGGCGCCGACGACATCATCGTCTTCGTCGGCGGCGTGATTCCGCAGCAGGACTACGGCTTCCTCCACGACGCGGGCGTCAAGGGCATCTACGGGCCCGGCACGCCGATACCCGTGAGTGCGAAGAGCGTGCTGGAGCACATCAAGGCGGCGCTGGCCGAAGGTCGGCCCGGGTGATAGAGTAATACGGCAATACACCTGGAGCTGGCCGTGGCCGTATCCGTACGAATGGAAACCTTGCTCGAGCGAGAACTCGAGTTGGCCGCACAGCGCCGCGGTATCAGCAAGTCGCAATTCATCATCGAGGCGGTCGAGAGCGCGCTGGGCTACAAGGACCCGGGCCGCCTGTTGTTGCAAGTGCGCGAGGAGTTCGCCCCGATGCGCGCCGCCGAGGCCGCCGCAGGAGGGGCCGTTCTGCCGTCGGGCAGCCATGCCGAGCGCCTGCGCGCGCTGCTGCGTGCCCGCCACGACGCTGATCTGGCCGACTGGGTGCGACGTCAGGCCACGGCCGCCAGCCCGGCGGCGGCAGGCCGCGCCGCGCCCCTCAAGCCGCCGGCGAAACGCGCTTCACCCAAGCGCCGGGGCCGCGCCGCTTGAAGCGCGCGCTGGTCGATGCCGGCCCGCTGATCGCGCTGTTCGATGCGCAGGACCATTCGCATGCGCACTATATGCAGTTGCTAACCCACGGCTTCGAGCGCTGGCAGCTGCACACCACCTGGCCCTGCGTCACCGAAGCCAGCCACATGCTCGCTGGCGTGGCGCGGTTGGAGATGCTGCGTTGGGTCGGCCTGGGTGGCGTCACAGTATTTCCGCTCGACCCCCAATCGCTGCTCGACATGACGCCGTGGATACAGACTTACTCCGAGCCGCCGCGCAGCGTGATGGACCTGGCCGATGCGTCGCTCTACTGGCTGGCGGTGGACACCAACGTCACACGCATCCTGACGGTCGACCACCGCGACTTCCTGCGTTACCGGCTGCCCGATGGGCGGGCCTTCGAGCTGGTCTGAATTGTCAGACGTCACCGCGCTCGCTGCACTGCTGCGCACCGGTGCCAACCCGGCGGCACGGCGCGCGTTGGCCAAGGCGATCACGCTGCTCGAGTCGTCACGGCCGCAGGACCGCGCCAACGCCGACGCGCTTCTCGATGCCGTCATGCCGCACTCGGGCCAGGCGCTGCGGCTGGGTATCAGCGGTGTGCCGGGCGTGGGCAAGAGCACCTTCGTCGAAGCGCTGGGCCTGTTGCTGGTCGGGCAGGGCCACCGCGTCGCGGTGCTGGCCGTCGACCCATCCAGCAGCCTCAGCGGTGGCTCGATCCTCGGCGACAAGACACGCATGGAGCGGCTGTCGGTGCACGAGCGGGCCTTCATCCGCCCCAGCCCGGCCAGCGGCACGCTCGGCGGCGTGGCCGAGAAGACACGCGAGACGATGCGGGTGTGCGAAGCCGCCGGCTTCGACGTCGTCATCGTCGAGACCGTGGGTGTGGGCCAGAGCGAAACCGCCGTGGCCGGCATGACCGACAGCTTCGTGCTGCTGCAACTGCCGAATGCCGGCGACGACTTGCAGGCGATCAAGAAGGGCGTGATGGAGCTCGCCGACCTGGTCGTGATCAACAAGGCCGATCTCGACGAATCGGCGGCCACCCGCGCGCAGGCGCAGATCACCAGCGCGATGCGCTACCTCGGGGCCCATGCGCACGCCGGCACCGAGGTGCTGCAGCTCAGCGCGTTGAAGGGCACGGGGCTGGCCGCGTTCTGGCAGTCGGTGCAGGCCTTCCGCGAGCGTCGCACCGCCAGTGGCGCCTTCACGCAGCGCCGCCAGCAGCAGGAGCAGGCCTGGATGTGGGAGCGCATCGAAGCCGGCCTGCGCCAGTCCTTTCGCGAACACCCCGCCGTGCGGCAGGCATTGCCGGCGCTCAGCGACGATGTCGTCCATGGCCGGGTCGCCGCGTCTGTGGCCGCGCGCCGATTGCTTGCGCTGATGAACTGAAGAACCGAATCCCCGAAAGGCCCCAGCACCATGCACGACATCATCGAACAGCTCGAGAAGAAGCGCGCCGCGGCCGCACTCGGCGGTGGCGAGAAGCGCATCGCCGCTCAGCACGCCAAGGGCAAGCTGACGGCTCGCGAACGCCTCGAGTTGCTGCTCGACCCGGGCTCGTTCGAAGAGTGGGACATGTTCGTCGAGCACCGCTGCAACGACTTCGGCATGGCCGAGCAGAAGGTGCCTGGCGACGGCGTCGTCACCGGCTACGGAATGATCAACGGCCGCTTGGTCTTCGTCTTCAGCCAGGACTTCACCGTATTCGGCGGCGCGCTGAGCGAAGCCCACGCCGAGAAGATCTGCAAGGTGATGGACCAGGCGATGAAGGTCGGCGCGCCGGTCATTGGCCTCAACGACAGCGGCGGCGCGCGCATCCAGGAAGGTGTGGCTTCACTCGGCGGTTATGCCGATGTGTTCCAGCGCAACGTGCTCGCCAGCGGCGTGGTGCCGCAGATCAGCATGATCATGGGCCCCTGCGCCGGCGGCGCGGTGTACTCGCCGGCCATGACCGACTTCATCTTCATGGTGAGAGACAGCTCGTACATGTTCGTCACCGGGCCCGAGGTGGTGAAGACCGTGACGCACGAAGAGGTCACGGCCGAGCAACTCGGCGGCGCCGCCACGCACGCCATCACCAGCGGTGTGGCTGACCTGGCCTTCGAGAACGACGTCGAAGCGCTGCTGATGCTGCGCCGCTTCTTCAACTACCTGCCGCTCAACAACAAGGCCGGCGTGCCGGTGCGGCCCAACGGCGACCCGGCCGATCGCATCGACCTCTCGCTGGACACGCTGGTGCCCGAGAACCCGAACAAGCCCTACGACATCAAGGAGCTGATCACCAAGGTCGTCGACGACGGCGACTTCTTCGAGCTGCAACCCGACTACGCCAGGAACATCGTCATCGGCATGAGCCGCTTCGAAGGCCGCACGGTGGGCATCGTCGCCAACAACCCGCAGGTCTTGGCCGGCTGCCTGGACATCAAGAGCAGCATCAAGGCCGCGCGCTTCGTTCGCTTCTGCGATGCCTTCAACATCCCGGTCGTCACCTTCGTCGACGTGCCGGGCTTCATGCCGGGCACCAGCCAGGAGTACGGCGGCATCATCAAACACGGCGCCAAGCTGCTGTACGCCTATGCTGAATGCACGGTGCCGAAGGTGACCGTGATCACGCGCAAGGCCTACGGCGGCGCCTACGACGTGATGAGCAGCAAGCACTTGCGCGGCGATGTCAACTTTGCCTGGCCGCATGCCGAGATCGCGGTGATGGGTGCCAAGGGCGCTGTCGAGATCATCTTCCGCGAAGAAAAGAAGGACTCGGCCAAGCTCGCCGCGCGCGAGGCGGAATACAAGGCGCGGTTCGCCAACCCGTTCGTCGCCGGCGCACGCGGCTTCATCGACGACGTGATCCATCCGCACGAGACGCGCAAGCGCATCTGCCGCTCGCTGGCGATGCTGAAGGACAAGAAGCTCGACAACCCTTGGCGCAAGCACGGGAACATTCCGCTGTGAGCGCAACGGGAACCACGACCATGTTCAAGAAGATCCTGATCGCCAACCGCGGCGAGATTGCCTGCCGCGTCATCAAGACGGCCAAGAAGATGGGCATCGTGACGGTGGCGGTGTACTCCGACGCCGACAAGGACGCGTGCCATGTCGAGCTGGCTGACGAGGCCGTGCGGCTCGGGCCTGCGCCTTCCCGCGAGAGTTATCTGCTCGGCGACAAGATCATCGCGGCCGCCAAACAGACCGGAGCCGAGGCGATCCACCCGGGCTACGGCTTCCTCAGCGAGAACGAAGCCTTCGCTCGGCGCGTCGAGGAACAAGGGCTGGTCTTCATCGGCCCCAAGCATGGCAGCATCGCCGCGATGGGCGACAAGATCGCCTCGAAGAAGCTGGCCAAGGCCGCTGGTGTCTCGACCATTCCCGGATGGAACGACGCCATCGAGACGCCCGAGCGCGCCGTCGAGATCGCACGTGACATTGGCTACCCGGTGATGATCAAGGCCAGTGCCGGTGGGGGCGGCAAGGGCCTGCGCGTGGCCTTCAACGACAAGGAGGCTTTCGAGGGCTTCGGCTCGTGCCGCAATGAAGCGAAGAACAGCTTCGGCGACGACCGGGTGTTCATCGAGAAGTTCGTCGAGAGCCCGCGCCACATCGAGATCCAGATCCTCGGCGATGCGCACGGCAACATGCTGTTCCTGCACGAGCGCGAGTGCAGCATCCAGCGCCGGCACCAGAAGGTGATCGAAGAAGCGCCTTCGCCATTCATCAGCGACGCCACGCGCGCGGCGATGGGCGCGCAGGCGGTGGCGCTGTCCAAGGCCGTGAAGTACCAAAGCGCTGGCACCGTCGAGTTCGTCGTCGGCGAGGACCAAAGCTTCTATTTCCTGGAGATGAACACGCGCTTGCAGGTCGAGCACCCGGTCACCGAATGCATCACCGGCCTCGATCTCGTTGAGTGGATGATTCGCGTCGCGGCCGGCGAGAGGCTGCCCTTCGCGCAGGCCGACATTCCGAAGAACGGTTGGGCGATCGAGTGCCGTATCAACGCCGAAGACCCGTTCCGCAACTTTCTGCCGTCGACAGGGCGGTTGGTGCGTTATGTGCCACCGACGACGACGATGGAAGCGGCGGCGCCGATGCCTGCCGCTGGTGGTGTGCGTGTGGACACTGGCGTGTACGAAGGCGGCGAGATTCCGATGTTCTACGACTCGATGATCGCCAAGCTCATCGTGCACGGGCGCGACCGCGCCGAGGCGATTGCCATGATGCGCGCGGCGCTGAACGGCTTTGTCATCCGCGGCATCAGCAGCAACATTCCGTTCCAGGCTGCGCTGCTGGCGCACCCAAAGTTCGCCGCGGGCGACTTCAACACCGGCTTCATCGCCGAGAACTATGGCAAAGGCTTCAGCAGCAACGACGTGCAGCACCAGGACCCGCTGTTCCTCGTCGCGCTGGCAGCTTTCGTGCGGCGCAAAGCGCGGCATCGCGCCACCGGCATCAGCGGGCAGTTGCCGGGGCATGGCGCGACGGTGTCGAGCGATCTGGTCGTCGTGGTGCTCGGCGCGGAGGGTACGCACCAGCACCATGCCGTGCACGTCGACGAGTTCGACGCCAGCGCGGGCCGGGCCGACGTGGTCATTGGCGGCCGCCACTTCGCGATCCAGAGCACGACCCAACTCGGCCAGGTGCTGATGCAGGGCACGTTCAACGGCCTGCCGTTCACGGCGCAGGTCGAGCGCGGGAATGACCAGGGGAGGGCGAAGCAGCCGCTGGCGATTCGCGTGTCGCACAACGGCACAGCGATCGACACGCTGGTGCTGCTCCCGCGCGCGGCCGAGCTCTTCAAGCTGATGCCGCACAAGGCGCCGCCGGATCTGTCGCGCTTCCTGTTGTCGCCGATGCCGGGGTTGCTGGTCGACGTGGCCGTGGTGGCCGGGCAGAAGGTGCTGGCCGGCGAGAAGCTGGCCGTCATCGAGGCGATGAAGATGGAGAACATCCTCACCGCGGTGCAGGACGGCACGGTGGCCGAACTCTTGGCGAAGAAGGGCGAGAGCCTGGCGGTCGACCAGCCGATCCTGAGTTTTGCTTGAGGCGGACGCCATGAACGACGACAAGCCCTTCCGCATCCTCGGCATCCAGCAGATCGCCATCGGCGGGCCCGACAAGCAGAAGCTGAAAGGCCTGTGGGTCGACATCCTCGGCCTCACCGTCAAGACCCGCTTCGTCAGCGAGCGCGAGAACGTCGACGAGGACATCTGCGCCCTTGGTGAAGGCGCGCACGCGGTCGAGGTCGATCTGATGCAGCCACTCGATCCCGGCAAGAAGCCCGCCGTCCACACCCCGCCGCTGAACCATGTCGGCCTGTGGGTCGACGACCTGCCGAAGGCTGTCGAGTGGATGACGGCGCTCGGCGTCCGCTTCGCCCCCGGCGGCATCCGAAAAGGCGCGGCTGGCCACGACATCTGCTTCATCCACCCGAAGGGCAACGACGAGTTTCCCCTCGGCGGCGAAGGTGTGTTGATCGAACTGGTACAAGCGCCGCCCGAGGTGCGGAACGCACTGAATCCACAAGGGAACCGAACATGAACCTCCAGTCGATCCTGAACCAGGTGCTGCAAGGTGCAGCCAACACCCAGCGCAGCGATGCCGGCAAGTACCTCACCGGCGGTGTCGTCGGCATGCTGCTGGGCAGCCGTGGTGGGCGCTCGATGGGCGGCTCCGCGCTGAAGTACGGCAGCGTGGCCGCGCTGGGTGCGATGGCATGGAAGGCCTACCAGGACTACGAGTCGAAGCAGCGCGCACAAGCGCCAGCTGGAGCCGCGGGCTCGCCGACAGCCACCCCAGAGCCCGCCCAGCGGCCGAGTTTTGCCGCCCTGCCGGCGCCGCAGATGGAACTGCACAGCCAGGCGATGCTGAAAGCGATGATCGCCGCGGCCAAGAGCGACGGCCACGTCGATGAGCGTGAGCAGGGGCTGGTCCGCGTCGAACTCGATCGCAGCGGCGCCGATGCCGATACGCGCGCCTGGGTCGAAGCCGAGATGAGGCGGCCGGTCGATGCGGCCGATGTGGCGGCCGCCGCCACCACGCCGGAGATGGCGGCGGAGGTCTATCTCGCCACGCTGGTCGTCGTCGACGAGACGACGATGATGGAACGCGCCTATCTCGACGAACTGGCGCGCCGGTTGAACCTGGCGCCCGCTCTCAAGGCCGACCTGGAAGCGCGCGCCCGTACGGCCTGAATTCGGCGCTCAGTCGCCGCTCAGCCGCTGCTCAGTCGTCGTTCGGTTCGACGATGAAGCGCGCGTCGCACAGCGCGTGCACCAGCATGCGCTCGCCGCGCTTGGCGGTGTAGGTGCAGCCCGACTCCAGCACATGGTCGATGGTGTCATCGTCGTGGGTGATCCACAGCGTGCCCTTCAGGCAAACCACTTCCAGACCGAGCGGCTGTTCGACCGTCAGCGTGCCGCCGCGCGGCAGCGTGCGCAGCAACTCGGCAGCCGGGCCGGTGGTGCGGTGCGCCGCGGCAGCACGGCGCGGTGCGGCCGGGAACAGGTCGTGCGCCAGGCTGGCCATGACTGCGGTGATCCGAGCGGCGGGATTCAGCGCGATGGTGAGCGAGGGGTACATGGCGGCCTCCTGGGTGGCTGGGGTTTCGGGGTGACCGACCTGTTGATCACCGTGCCGCTACTGTGCCCGCCAGGCCTCGGGCGCGCCGCGACCTGGTGCGCCGTGGCGGTGTGCGGTATTCACACCGCGCCATCGCCGGCGAGCTGTGCTCGTTCGCGGAGCTGCCAGCGCCTGGGCCGGCGCTGCGGGCTGCCCGACAATCGGGCTCTCGCCAGGAAGCCCCATCATGAACCCCGCCCGCACGCTGTACGACAAGCTCTGGGACGACCACGTCGTCCACACCGAAGACGACGGCACGACCGTGCTGTACATCGACCGCCACCTGGTGCACGAGGTGACAAGCCCGCAGGCCTTCGAGGGGTTGCGCCTGGCCGGGCGCAAGGTGTGGCGCGCGAGCTCCATCGTCGCCACCGCCGACCACAACACACCCACCACCGGCTGGGCTGATGGCTACGACGGCATCAGCGACCCCATCAGCAAGCAGCAGATCATCACGCTGGACGCGAACATCCGCGCCTTCGGTGCCGCGGCGTACTTTCCGTTCCTCGACAAGCGCCAGGGCATCGTGCATGTGATCGGGCCGGAGAACGGTGCCACGCTGCCGGGGATGACGGTGGTGTGCGGTGACTCGCACACCAGCACCCACGGCGCCTTCGGCGCGCTGGCGCACGGCATCGGCACCAGCGAGGTCGAGCACGTGATGGCCACCCAGACGCTGCTGGCCAAGAAGGCGAAGAACCTGCTGGTGTCGGTGGACGGCACGCTGCCGCGCGGCGTGACGGCCGAGGACGTGGTGCTGGCGGTCATCGGCAGGATCGGCACCGCGGGCGGCACCGGCTACACCATCGAGTTCGGCGGTTCTGCGATCCGCGCGCTCAGCATGGAAGGCCGCATGACGGTCTGCAACATGGCCATCGAGGCCGGTGCGCGCGCCGGGCTGGTGGCGGTGGACGAGAAGACGATCGCCTACGTGAAGGGCCGCCTCTTTGCGCCGACGGGCGTGGAGTGGGACCACGCCGTGGCGGCTTGGCGCACGCTGCAGTCCGACCCTGGGGCCCACTTCGATGCGGTGGTGAAGCTCGACGCCGCACAGATCCAGCCGCAGGTGACCTGGGGCACCAGCCCGGAAATGGTGGTGGCCATCGACGGCCGCGTGCCCGACCCCGAGAAAGAGAAGGACGCCGGCAAGCGCGGCGCGATCGAACGCGCGCTGGCCTACATGGGGCTGCAACCCAACAAGCCGATCACCGACATCCGCATCGACAAGGTCTTCATCGGCAGCTGCACCAACAGCCGGATCGAAGACTTGCGCGAAGCGGCGGCCGTGGTCAGGCGCGCGGGTTCGCGCGTGGCGCCGAACGTCAGGCTGGCGCTGGTCGTGCCCGGCTCTGGCCAGGTGAAGGCGCAGGCCGAGGCCGAGGGCCTGCATGAGATCTTCAAGGCCGCCGGCTTCGAATGGCGCGAGCCCGGTTGCAGCATGTGCCTGGCGATGAACGCCGACCGGCTCGAACCCGGCGAACGCTGCGCCAGCACCAGCAACCGCAACTTCGAAGGGCGCCAAGGCGCTGGCGGGCGAACCCACCTGGTCAGCCCGGCGATGGCGGCCGCGGCGGCATTGAACGGCCACTTCGTCGACGTTCGCCGCATCGGCTGAAGACGAATCAACCGAGGAAAGCAAACGATGGACGCCTTCACCCTTCACACCGGCCTGGTTGCGCCGATGGACCGCGACAACGTCGATACCGACGCGATCATTCCGAAGCAGTTCCTGAAGTCGATCCAGCGCAGCGGCTTCGGCCCCAACCTGTTCGATGCGTGGCGCTACCTGGACCCGGGTGAGCCCGGCCAGGATCAGACCCAGCGCAAGCCGAATCCGAATTTCGTGCTGAACCAGCCGCGCTTCGCCGGTGCCAGTGTGTTGATCGCCCGGCAGAATTTCGGCTGCGGCTCCAGCCGCGAGCACGCGCCGTGGGCTTTGCAGCAGTACGGGTTCCGTGCACTGATCGCACCAAGTTATGCCGACATCTTCTTCAACAACTGCTTCAAGAACGGGCTGCTGCCTATTCAGTTGCCCGAGTCGCAGGTGAACCAGCTGTTCGACGAGGTCGCGGCCTTCGTCGGCTACCGGCTGACGATCGACTTGCAGCGGCAGAGGGTGGTCAAGCCCGACGGCACCGAGTTGCCCTTCGACGTCGAGCCCTTCCGCAAGTACTGCCTGTCGAACGGCTTTGACGACATCGGCCTGACGCTGCGCCACGCCGACAAGATCCGCGCTTTCGAAGCCGAGCGGCTGGCGCGCATGCCGTGGTTGACCAAGACCGCGCCGGGGGGCGCATGAAGATTGCCATCCTGCCCGGTGACGGTATCGGCACCGAAATCGTCGAACAGGCGGTGCGGGTGTTGAACGTGCTCGACCTGAAGTTCGAGACCGAAACCGCACTCGTCGGCGGTGCGGCGTACGAGGCGCACGGCCACCCGTTGCCCGAATCGACCTTGAACCTGGCCAAGGCCGCCGACGCGGTGTTGTTCGGCGCCGTCGGCGACTGGAAGTACGACAAGCTTGACCGGCCGCTGCGGCCCGAGCAGGCGATCCTGGGCCTGCGCAAGCACCTCGGCCTGTTCGCCAACTTCCGGCCGGCGCTGTGCTACGAGCAACTCACGCATGCGTCGTCATTGAAGCCCGAGCTGGTGGCGGGGCTGGACATCCTGATCATTCGCGAGCTGACGGGCGACATCTACTTCGGCCAGCCGCGCGGGCGCCGCGTTGCGGTCGACGGCCACTTCCCCGGTTCCGAGGAAGCCTTCGACACGATGCGCTACAGCCGCCCTGAGATCGAACGCATCGCGCACGTTGCGTTCCAGGCCGCGCGCAAGCGCAGCAAGAGACTCACCAGCGTCGACAAGGCCAACGTCCTGGAGACCTTCCAGTTCTGGCAAGACGTGGTCACCGAGGTGCACGCGCAATACCCGGATGTGGAACTCGATCACATGTACGTCGACAACGCCGCGATGCAACTGGTGCGCGCGCCGAAGCGGTTCGACGTCATCGTCACCGGCAACATGTTTGGCGACATCCTCAGCGACGAAGCGGCGATGCTCACCGGCTCGATCGGCATGCTGCCCAGCGCTTCGCTCGACAGATTGGGCAAGGGCCTGTACGAACCCAGCCACGGCAGCGCCCCCGACATTGCCGGGAAAGACATCGCCAACCCGCTGGCTACAATCTTGTCCGTTGCCATGATGCTTCGCTTCACCCTCGACCAAGCTGCCGCTGCCGACCGTATCGAGTCGGCGGTGAAGGCCGCTTTGTCGGCCGGTTTCCGCACCGCGGACATCTGGAGCGAGCAGCAGCCGGGCACGACGAAGGTCGGCACGCGTGCGATGGGCGATGCGGTCGTGCATGCGCTGAACTCCCCGGCACTGACCACCCAGACGATCACCAAGCGCTAGCGGCTCTCGGTTCGTCTCGCCTCCACCTGGACCCCGGCGAACGAGCCGGGAGACACGGGGTCCGGAGTTCAACGGAACAAGGCGAATCTGAAATGGCACTTTCAAGCAACCCGCGCGTCGGCCTCGTCGGCTGGCGCGGCATGGTCGGCTCGGTCCTGATGGACCGCATGCGTGCCGAAGGCGACTTCGCGCTCATCGAACCGGTGTTCTTCTCGACCAGCCAGTCCGGCGGCCCGCTGCCGGCGGCGATCGCGGCATTCGGCAAGAACGAGCGCACGCTGCAAGCCGCCGACGACATCGCGGCGCTGAAGGCCTGCGACGTGATCATCAGCTGCCAAGGCGGCGACTACACCAAGACCGTCTACCCGCAACTTCGCGCGGCTGGCTGGAAGGGCTACTGGATCGACGCCGCGAAGACGCTGCGCATGCAGGACGACGCGGTCATCGTGCTCGACCCCGTCAACCTGCCGGTGATCCAGAACGCGCTGGCGCATGGTGTGCGCGACTACATCGGCGGCAACTGCACCGTGACCTGCATGCTGATGGGGCTGGGTGCGCTGTTCAAGGCCGACCTCGTGGAGTGGATGACGGCCACCACCTACCAGGCCGCCAGTGGCGGTGGCGCGCAGCACATGCGCGAACTGCTGACGCAGATGGGCACGCTGAACGCAGGCGTCAGGCAGCTGCTCGACGACCCGGCCAGCGCGATCCTCGAGATCGACCGCAAAGTCGCCGCCGCGCAGCGCGGTTTGTCGGCCGAGGAGACGAAGAACTTCGGCGTGCCGCTGGCCGGCAGCCTGATTCCGTGGATCGACAGCGACCGCGGCGACGGCACCAGTCTGGAAGAGTGGAAGGGTGGGGCCGAGGTCAACAAGATCCTCGGCCGCGGCCCGGGCTTCGCAGGCACCGATGCCGTTGCCATCGACAGCCTGTGCGTGCGCGTCGGCGCGATGCGCTGCCACAGCCAGGCCCTCACCTTCAAGCTGAAGCGCGACGTGCCGCTGGCCGACATCGAAGCCATGCTGAAGGCCGACAACGAGTGGGTCCGCTTCGTCGAGAACACGCGCGAAGCCACGGTGAGTGGGCTGACGCCGGTGGCGGTGACCGGCACGATGGACATCGCCGTCGGCCGCGTGCGCAAACTGGCGCTCGGGCCCACGTACCTGGGCGCGTACACGATCGGCGACCAACTGCTGTGGGGGGCGGCCGAGCCGCTGCGCCGCATGCTGCGTATCCTGCTGACCCATTGACCGCGCAGCGGGCGCACCGCATTGCAGGACGTTGCCGCAGGGCAACATCCTGCATCACTGCGACGAAACAAAGCTTTTCCCGCCGCGAACATCAGCTTTTGCGTGAGCTTGCGCTCCTATATGCTTGATGTTCTTGCAGTTTCTGTCACCACGCCTCGGTTGGGGACAGCGGCCCGGGGGCCGCGGTGACACGTTGAACATACGGCGGCCGACACTGACGACAACCGGCACCGACCGCTTGGGGGAACAGCCTTGAATCCACGCTCGACAGGCGCAGTGCGCACCATGACCACCGCGCGCACGGCATTGACCGGAGTGGCCTTCGCAGCCGGGTTGTTGTGCAGTGCGCAGGCCTGGGCCCTTGGCCTCGGCCGGCTCAACGTGCAGTCCGCCCTGGGCGAGACCTTGCGCGCCGAGATCGACATCACGAACATCACGCCCGAAGAAGCGGCCACGCTGCGCTTGCGCGTGGCGGCGCAGGAAACTTACCGCGCCGCGGGGGTGGACTTCAACGCCGCGTTGTCGTCGACCCAGGTGCAATTGCTCAAGCGGCCCGATGGCCGCAGCTTCTTGCGCGTCAGCAACGACCGCGCGGTGCTCGAGCCCTTCGTCGACCTGATCATCGAAGCCACCTGGGCCTCGGGCCGGCTGGTGCGCGAATACACGATGCTGTTCGACCCGCCGGGTGCGCGCATCTCCGGGGCCACGCCACCGGCTGCGGTGACGGCGCCGATCGTCAGCGCGCCCGCTGCTGCGCCGGCGCCGTCCCCATCACCGGCCGCCCCCGCACCGGCACCCAGTGCCGTCGCGACGCCGGTCCCGCTGCAGCCCGCGGCTGCGCCGCCGATGCCGGCGCCTGCGCCCGCACCCCGCGCCGCAGCACCGGCACCCGCGGCGCGCGCGGCTGCTGCCCCGCCCGCAGCAGCCGGGCCTGACGAAGTGCGCGTTCGCAACGGCGACACGCTGAGTGGCATTGCACGTAGCGCGCAGCGCCCTGGTGTGTCGCTGGACCAGATGCTGGTCTCGCTGTTCCGCGCCAACCCGCAGGCCTTCGCGGGCGACAACATGAACCGTCTGAAGAGCGGTTCGGTGCTGAGCGTGCCGTCCACCGACGAGGCCGGCAAGGTCAGCACGGCCGAGGCGCGGCAGACCATCGTGGCGCAGAGCCAGGACTTCTCGGCCTATCGGCAGCGGCTGGCCGCGGGCACCACGGCGCGTGCCGATGCCACACCGTCGCGCCAGGACAAAGGCAAGGTCCAGACCCAGGTCGAAGACCGCAAGCAGGCCGCCGCGCCGACGCCTGACAAGCTGACCCTGTCGCAAGGCGCCTTGAAAGCATCGGGCCCCGAGGCGGGCGTCTCGAAGGCCACCGAGCGCAAGGACTCGAACTCGCGGCTGGCCGAGTTGTCGCGCAACGTCGATGAATTGAAGAAGCTGCAGCAAGGCGGCACGGCGGCAGCGCCGGCCGTATCCGCAACAGCCAAGCCTGTGGTGGCGCCAGCGCCTGCACCCGCGCCCGTGGCCGCATCGGTGGCCGCACCGGCTCCTTCCCCTTCCCCTGCCCCTGCCCCTTCCCCTGCCCCTGCCCCTGTGGTCGTTGCACAAGCACCGGTGGTGACGCCGCCTGTGGTGACGCCTCCTCCTCCTCCGGCCCCGCCTCCTCCTCCCCCCCCACCGCCGCCGCCGCCGCCGCCCGCTCCGGTCGCTGCCGCGAAGCCGGCCGCGGCGGCAGAGCCGGGCATGCTCGACTCCCTGCTGGAGAACCCGCTGCTACTGCCGGGTGCCGGGGTGCTCGTCGCGCTGCTCGCGGGCCTGGGCCTGTACCGCCTTCGCGGCAAGCTGAAGAAGCCGGCCGGCGAGACATCGTTCCTCGAAAGCCGCCTGCAGCCCGATTCATTCTTCGGCGCCAGCGGCGGCCAGCGCATCGACACGCGCGACGCCACGGCCAGCACCACCGGCCAGTCGTCGTCGATGAGCTATTCGCTCAGCCAACTCGACGCCATCGGCGACGTGGACCCGGTGGCCGAGGCCGACGTCTACCTGGCCTACGGCCGCGACTTGCAGGCCGAGGAAATCCTCAAGGAGGCGATGCGCGCCGATCCGGACCGCATGGCGATCCGCACCAAGCTGCTGGAGGTCTATGCCAAGCGGCGCGATCTGAAGGGCTTCGAGTTGCTGGCCACGCAGCTCTTCAACCTGACCCGCGGCGAAGGCGAGGATTGGGAAAAGGCACAGACCCTCGGCCAGGGCATCGACCCGGACAACGTGCTCTACCGCCCGGGCGGCGAGCCTGAAGGCGCCCGCAGCGAAAGCGGCGAATTGCTCGAGCCGTTGGGCGCCGCGACGGTGCCCTACACCGCGCCGGCCGCACCGCCGACCTTCCAGCCCGCGGCCGACGCCACGCTCGACGCCAAGGGCATCGACCTCGATCTGGATCTCGAACTGCCGCCGCAGACCGCGGCGTATGCCGAGCCCGCACTGAGCCGCGCCGAGATGACGCAGCCCATTGCCACCGCCGCCGAGCACAGCGGCGACGGCGGGGTCGACTTCGACCCTGAGGTCACCGTCAGCCAGGCCGTGCCGGGCCGGTCGCCGATGGACGACGTGACCATGCCCGTCGGCCAGAGCACCAAGCGGCAGGACAGCGCCGCCGCAAGCGGCCTCGACTTCGACCTGGGTGACCTGCCGATCGCCGGCGCAGCCTCGGCCACGGCCGTCACCGCCGCAGCGGCGCCTCGCGAACCGGCGCTCGATTTCGGCGACTTCTCCATCGACGGCACCGAGAGCAAGAGTGCCGAGCTCGATAGCGACTACGTCAGCCTCGATGGCGGCGACGGCGGGCTGTCGCGCAAGCTCGACCTGGCCGAAGAGTTCCGCCAGATCGGCGACCTCGAAGGTGCGCGCGATCTGCTCGAAGAGGTCATCGCCAAGGCCGACGGTGCGTTGCGCGCGAAGGCGCAGAGCATGCTCGACGGGTTGGGCTGACGGCACTGGCGGCACCCTCACAGCGGCTTGCCTTGGGCGTGGCCTACAGGGGTCACGCGTACCAGGGCTGGCAATCGCAGCGCGGCGGGCGCACCGTCCAGGACACGCTGCAAGCTGCGCTCGTGGCTTTCGTCGGGCAGCCGGTATCGGTGGTCTGCGCCGGCCGCACCGATGCCGGCGTGCATGCACTGCAGCAGGTGGTGCACCTGGACAGCCCGGTGCAGCGCGACGACTTTTCATGGGTGCGCGGCACCAACCGCTTCCTGCCGCGCGACATCGCCGTGCAATGGGCGCTGCCGGTCGGTACCGCCTTCCACGCCCGCAACAGCGCCAGGGGGCGCCGCTACCGTTTCATCGTGCTCGATGCGCCCGTGCGGCCGGCCATCGAGACCGGCCTGTGCGGCTGGAGCTTCAGGCCGCTGGACGGCGACTCGATGCGCAGCGCCGCCGAATGCCTGATCGGCAGACACGACTTCAGCGCGTTCCGTTCATCGCACTGCCAGAGCCCGACGCCCGTGAAGACGCTGCGTTCGATCGAGATCAGCCGCCGCGGCGCCTATTGGCGCTTCGACTTCGACGGCAATGCGTTTCTGCATCACATGGTGCGCAACCTGCTTGGCTGCTTCGTCATGATTGGCAGTGGTCGCGAGTCGGCGGGCTGGATGGCCCGGGTGCTGGCCTCGCGCAGCCGTGATGCAGCGGCACCGACCTTTCCAGCCGACGGCCTGTATTTCGTGGGCCCGTACTACGATCCCACCCTCGGCATTCCTGATGCGCCGACGGCCGCCGACTGGCTGCCCTGACGCGACCCGATAGAGCACCGCACATGCCCCGCACCCGCATCAAGATCTGCGGCTTGACACGCGAAGCCGATGTGGCGGCCGCTGTCGAGGCCGGCGCCGACGCGCTCGGCTTCGTATTGTGGGCGGGCAGCGCGCGGCACGTGAGCGTGGAACGCGCCGCGGCATTGGCATCGGCGCTGCCGCCCTTCGTCACGCCGGTGCTGTTGTTCGTGAATGCCGCTGCCGACGAGGTGGCGCGCGCCGTCCAGGCGCTGCCGCAAGCGCTGCTGCAGTTTCACGGCGACGAGTCGCCCGAAGCCTGCGTATCGGCGGCCGCGGGCCGGCCGTTCATGCGCGCCGCGCGCATGGCGCCGGGCATCGATCTGATCGATTTCGCTCACCGCTATCATGCGGCGCAGGCCCTGCTGCTCGACACCCACGTCGAGGGTTTCGGTGGGGCGGGAAAGGTTTTCGATTGGTCACGGATTCCTCCAAACGTGCCCCGTCCGGTCGTTTTGTCTGGTGGGTTGAATCCTGCCAACGTGACCGATGGCGTGCTCACCGTCCGGCCCTGGGCCGTTGACGTGAGCTCCGGCGTGGAGGCGGCCAAGGGCGTCAAGGACGCCACGCTGATGCGCCGGTTCTGCCAGGCGGTTTTCGAAGCCGATGCGTTGATCGCACAGCGCCTCGAAGACGCCTGAGACCTGTTGTCGCGCAGCCCCACGACGGCTGCGCGACCCCCGAGAGGACACCATGCTGAACTACGCACAGCCCGACGCGCGCGGGCACTTCGGGCCCTACGGCGGCACCTTCGTCGCCGAGACCTTGATCCATGCATTGCACGAACTCGAAGCGGCCTACGCGCACTACCGCGCCGACCCCGAGTTCATGCGCGAGTTTCACCACGAGCTGAAGCACTTCGTCGGCCGGCCGAGCCCGATCTACCATGCCGCGCGGCTGAGCCGCGAGATCGGCGGCGCGCAGATCCACTTGAAGCGCGAGGACCTGAACCACACGGGCGCGCACAAGGTCAACAACACCATTGGCCAGGCCTTGCTGGCCAAACGCATGGGCAAGCCGCGCGTGATCGCCGAGACGGGCGCCGGACAGCATGGCGTGGCGACCGCCACCATCTGCGCGCGCTACGGCATGGAGTGCGTCGTCTACATGGGCAGCGAGGACATCAAGCGCCAGTCGCCGAACGTCTACCGCATGCACCTGCTGGGCGCGACGGTCGTGCCGGTGGACAGCGGCAGCCGCACCCTGAAGGACGCGCTGAACGAAGCGCTGCGCGACTGGGTGACGAACGTGGAGAACACGTTCTACATCATCGGTACGGTGGCCGGGCCGCACCCGTACCCGATGATGGTTCGCGACTTCCAGCGCGTGATCGGCGACGAGTGTCTGCAGCAGATGCCGGAACAGGTCGGGCGGCAACCCGATGCCGTGATCGCCTGCGTCGGCGGTGGCAGCAACGCGATGGGTCTGTTCTACCCATACATCACGCATGAAGGCACGCGCCTGATCGGCGTGGAGGCAGCCGGGCAGGGCCTGCACACGGGCAAGCACGCGGCTTCGCTGTCGGCCGGCTCGCCCGGCGTGCTGCACGGCAACCGCACCTACCTGCTGCAGGATGCGAACGGCCAGATCACCGAGACGCACTCGGTTTCGGCCGGACTCGACTACCCCGGTGTCGGCCCCGAGCACGCCTATCTGAAGGACATCGGCCGCGCTGAATACGTGGCGATCACCGATGACGAAGCGCTGTCGGCTTTCCACCGTTTGTGCCGCACCGAAGGGATCATTCCAGCGCTCGAATCGAGCCACGCGGTGGCTTATGCGATGAAGCTCGCGGCGACGATGAAGAGCGACCAGCACCTGCTGGTGAACCTGTCGGGCCGCGGCGACAAGGACATCGGCACCGTCGCCGACCTGTCCGGCGCCGAGTTCTACTGCCGGCCGTCCTGCCGTGGCGAGAAGGTCAAACAATGAGCCACCACGCTCGCATTCGCTCGCTGCCTCCCGAGGGGGCGTCCGGCCGCCTTGGGGCGGCCCCGCGGAGGCCGGAATGAGCCGCATCGCCCCAATCCTTTCCGCGCTGAAGCGCGACGGCCGCAAGGCGCTCATCCCGTACATCACCTGCGGCGACCCCTTCGTCGACGCCACGCCGCAGATCATGCAGGCGCTGGCCGATGGCGGCGCCGACATCATCGAACTCGGCGTGCCGTTCTCCGACCCGATGGCCGACGGCCCGGTGATTCAGAAGGCCGGCGAGCGCGCGTTGGCGCGCGGTATCGGCCTGCCGCAGGTGCTGGATGCGGTGCGCGACTTCCGCAAAGGCAACGCCACCACGCCCGTGGTGCTGATGGGTTATGCCAACCCGATCGAACGCTTTGACCAGCGCGAAGGGGAGGGCGGTTTCATTCGCGCGGCCGCGGCGGCCGGTGTCGATGGCGTGCTCGTCGTCGACTACCCGCCTGAAGAGTGCGAAGCCTTTGCCGCTGCGTTGAAGGCCGCGGGGCTGGACCTGATCTTCCTGCTCGCACCCACCTCGACCGAGCAGCGCATGAAGGACGTCGGCCGTATCGCCAGCGGCTACGTCTACTACGTGTCCTTGAAGGGCGTAACGGGTGCAGGCCACCTCGACGTTGCCGCCGTGGCCGAGATGCTGCCGCGCATTCGCCGCCACGTGAGCGTGCCGGTAGGTGTGGGCTTCGGCATCCGCGATGCAGCCACGGCACGCGCCGTCGCGCAGGTGTCGGACGCGGTGGTGATCGGCTCGCGCCTCGTCCAGATCCTGGAGGTCGAGGCGCGCGACAATGCGCCCCTTGCTGCCAGGACGTTCATGGCCGAGATCCGCGCTGCACTGGACCAGGGAGTTGCACGATGAGTTGGCTCGAAAAGCTGCTGCCGCCGAAGATCCAGCAAACCGACCCGGCCGAGCGCCGTGCGGTGCCCGAGGGGCTGTGGATCAAGTGCCCGAGTTGCGAGACGGTGCTCTACAAGACCGATCTCGAGCGCAACCTCAACGTCTGCCCGAAGTGCGACCACCACCACCGCATCGGCGCCCGCGCCCGGCTCGATGCCTTCCTCGACCCCGAAGGCCGTTGGGAGATCGGGCAGGAAGTAGTGCCCGTCGACGCGCTGAAGTTCAAGGACAGCAAGAAGTATCCGCAGCGCCTGAAGTCGGCGCTAGAGGCCACCGGCGAGACCGATGCGCTGGTCGTTGTCGGTGGCGCCGTCATGAGCGTGCCGCTGGTTGCCGCCTGCTTCGAGTTCGAGTTCATGGGCGGCTCGATGGGCTCGGTCGTCGGTGAACGTTTCGCCCGCGGCGTCGAGGCGGCGCTCGAGCAGAAGGTGCCGTTCGTCAGCTTCACCGCCACCGGCGGCGCGCGCATGCAGGAAGGGCTGTTGAGCCTGCTGCAGATGGCCAAGACGAACGCCTCGCTGACGCTGCTGGCCAAGGCGAAGTTGCCATTCATCAGCGTGCTCACCGATCCGACGATGGGCGGCGTCTCTGCCAGCTTCGCATTCGTCGGCGACGTGGTCATCGCCGAGCCCAAGGCGCTGATTGGCTTCGCCGGCCCGCGGGTGATCGAGAACACCGTGCGCGAGAAGCTGCCCGAAGGCTTCCAGCGCAGCGAGTTCCTGCTCAGCACCGGTGCGCTGGACATGATCTGCGACCGCCGCCAGCTGCGCCCGACCATCGCGCGCATGCTCGCGGTGTTGCAACGCCAAAGCGCCGACGCGGTCGCATGAACCCCGCCTTGCCCGCCACGCTCGCCGCGTGGCTGGACCACTGTGCGCGGCTGCATCCGAAGACCATGGACCTGTCGCTGGAGCGCACCGCCGAGGTCGCGCGCCGGCTCGGCATCACGTTCACGGTGCCGCTGATCACGGTCGCCGGCACCAACGGCAAGGGTTCGACCTGCGCGATGCTGGAGTCGATTGCCCGCCATGCCGGCTACCGCACCGGGCTATACCAGAAGCCCGAGCTGGTGGACTTCGAGGAGCGTTGTCGCATCGACGGCGCACCGGTCAGCGCCGAGGCGCTGCTGCCGCACTTCGAGGCCGTGGAGCAAGCGCGCGGGGACATCTCGCTGACGACCTTCGAATTCACCACGCTCGTCATCGCGCGCTGCCTGTCGCTGGCGCCCGTGGACGTGGTGATCCTCGAAGTCGGCATGGGCGGGCGCTACGACTCGGTGAATGCCTTCGACACCGACTGCGCGGTCATCACCAGCATCGACCTCGACCACATGGAGTTCCTCGGCCCGGACCGAGAGTCGATCGGGCTCGAGAAGGCGCAGATCATGCGCAGGGGCAAGCCGGCGATCTTGAGCGACCCGTTGCCGCCGAACAGCGTGGTCGCGCACGCCGAGGCGATCGGCGCCGACCTGTGGCTGGTCGGTCGCGACTTCAACCATGCCGGTGACCGGCAGCAGTGGGGTTGGAGCGGCCGCGGCCGGCGCTACAGCGGCATGTCGTACCCGGGGCTGCGCGGCGCCAACCAGCTGTTGAACGCGGCCGGGGCGATCGCGGCCTTCGAAGCGCTGCGCGACCGGCTGCCCGTCACCGCGCAGGCCATCCGCACCGGGCTGGCGCTGGTCGAACTGCCGGGGCGGTTCCAGATCGTGCCCGGGCAGCCGACGCTGGTGCTGGACGTTGCGCACAACCCGCAGGCGGTGGGCGCGTTGGCCCTGAACCTCGATGCGATGGGCTTCTTCCCATGCACCCACGCTGTATTCGGCGCGATGCGCGACAAGGACATCCCTTCGTTGCTGATGCGCATGGCACCGCTGGTCGATGTCTGGCGCTTTTGCGATCTGCCGACGCCACGCGCTGCATCGGCCGAAGAACTGGCGGCCGCCTGGCGCGCACTGCCGGCTGCGTCGCAGCCCCAGCGAGCAGTCGCGGTGCACACCCACACTGGCCCCGACGAAGCGCTGCGGGCAGCGCATGCCCACGCCGATGCCGCCGATCGCATCGTCGTCTTCGGTTCGTTCTATACCGTCGGTGGTGTGCTGAAGGCGGGGCTGCCGGCGCGGCCAGCGCCGCACCTCGGCTGAGCGCCAGAGACGTCAAAATCCAGGCTCGATGCGATTGCCGTTCTTCAAGCCCAAGGATGCCGCCGCGCCGCGCGTGGCACCCACCCCCGCTGCAGCAGACAGCGACAACATCGAAGCGGCCCGCCTGCGTGCGCGGCGGCGGTTGGTGGGCGCGCTCGTGCTACTGATCGCTGGCGTGATCGCGTTCCCGCTGGTGTTCGAGACCCAGCCGCGGCCGGTCGGCGCGCAGACAGCCGTCGAGCCGGGCTCGCGCGAGGTCGTAGCCGCCCCGGCCGCGGCCCCTTCCCGCCCGTTGCCTGTCGAGCGCGCACCCGTGGCGCCGCCGCCGGACGCGGGGATCGAAACCGCAGCGCCAGCGTCTGCGACGGCTGCTGCCCCGACTCTGGTGCCTCTGGTGACGGCGCCCGCAGTGCCGTCGCCGCCCGTGCTCGCGCCCGTGCCCGTGCCCGTGCCACCGGTGGCGATGCAGGCACCGAAGCCGGCGTCAGCCGCAGCCCCTGCAATACCGGCAACGGCCGCACCCGTTGCAAAGGCAGCCTCACCGCCCGCCGATGGCGGGCGCGCGAAGGCCGTGTCGGAGAGCACGCCGTCCGACAGCGCCGCGGTGCCGGGCAGCGGCCGCTTCGTTGTCCAGGTGGGCGCCTACGCCGCCATCGCGCCGATGAAGGAGGTGCGCGCCAAGGTCGAGAAGTTGGGTCTGAAGACCTACACCCAGGTGATCGAAAACGCGGACGGCAAGCGCACCCGGCTGCGCGTGGGGCCGTTCGGCACCCGCGCCGAGGCCGAAGCCGCGGCCGCCAAGCTCAAGGCGGCGGGGCTGCCCGGCAACCTGCTGTCGTTGTGATGTCGGCCTCGTTGCCGGCGCTCGCTTTTTTCGACTGGGTGCTGCTGGCGGTGTTAGCCGCCTCGGTGGTGGTCGGGCTGTGGCGGGGCTTCGTCTTCGAATGCCTGTCGCTCGCCGGCTGGGTGGCGGCTTGGTTCGCGGCGCAATGGGCTTCACCGCAGCTGGCGCCGCACCTGCCGGTGGGTGCGCCGGGCTCGGCTTTGAACCTGGCCGCGGCGCTGGCGATCTGCTTCGTGCTCGCGCTGGTGGTCTGGAGCCTGCTGGCGCGGCTGGTGCGGCTGTTGATCCACGCCACGCCGCTGTCGATCGTTGATCGCCTGCTCGGCGCCGGTTTCGGTGCGCTGCGTGCGGCGGTGCTCGGGCTGGTGGTAGTCAGCGTCGTCGCGCTGACGCCAGCGGCACAATCGCCCGCATGGCGCTCGTCCTTGGGCGTGCGCGGGTTGACCCAGGCGCTGGGCACGCTGAAGCCGCTGCTGCCCGCCGAGGTGGCGCGGTGGCTCAAGGCCGCGGGCCACCCACGGTGTTCTTCCTCCCCAGACAACCTTTCGGACGGCAACCCATGTGCGGCATCGTCGGCGTTATCTCAGAGTCGCCCGCCAACCAGCTGATCTACGACGCGCTGCTGCTGTTGCAGCATCGTGGGCAGGACGCCGCCGGCATCGTCACGATGCAGGGCACGAAGTGCTTCATGCACAAGGCGCGCGGCATGGTGCGCGACGTCTTCCGCACCCGCAACATGCGCGGGCTGCCGGGCCACGTCGGGCTGGGCCAGGTGCGCTACCCGACCGCGGGCAATGCCTACAGCGAAGAAGAAGCGCAGCCGTTCTACGTCAACGCGCCGTTCGGCATCGTGCTGGTGCACAACGGCAACCTGACCAACGCGGCAGCGCTGAAGAAAGAACTGTTCGCGATTGACCGGCGCCACATCAACACCGAGAGCGACACCGAAGTCCTCATCAACATCCTCGCCCACGAGCTGGAGATGGCGGCGCGCGACCTGCCGCTGACGCCGGCCGAGGTGTTCAAGGCCGTGGCCGCCGTGCACCGCCGCGTGCGGGGTTCGTACGCGGTCGTGGCGCTGATCGCCGGGCACGGGTTGCTGGCTTTCCGCGACCCCTTCGGCATCCGCCCGCTGTGCCTGGGCAAGGGTGTTGGTCCCAACGGGGACCGTGAGGCGATGGTGGCCAGCGAGTCGGTGGCGATCGTCGGCACCGGCCATGAATTCGTGCGCGACATCGCCCCTGGCGAGGCCGTGTTCATCGACGAAGCGGGCCGCCTGCACGCCCAGCAATGCGCCCAGAACCCGCAGTCGTGGCCGTGCATGTTCGAGTACGTCTACCTGGCGCGGCCGGACAGCGTGATCGACGGCATCTCGGTCTATCAGGCGCGGCTGAACCTGGGTGAAACGTTGGCGCAGCGGTTGATCTCGACCATTCCGCCGAACGAAATCGACGTCGTGATCCCGATCCCCGAATCGAGCCGGCCCAGCGCGATGCAGCTGGCCCACCGCATCGGCAAACCGTACCGCGAAGGCTTCGTCAAGAACCGCTATGTCGGCCGCACCTTCATCATGCCGGGGCATGCGGTGCGCAAGAAGAGCGTGCGGCAGAAGCTCAACGCAATCGGGCTGGAGTTCAAGGGCCGCAACGTACTGCTGGTAGACGACAGCATCGTGCGTGGCACCACCAGCAAAGAGATCGTGCAGATGGCCCGCGAGGCCGGTGCGCGCAAGGTCTACATGGCCAGCGCCGCGCCGCCGGTGCGCTTCCCCAATGTCTACGGCATCGACATGCCGACCAAGGAAGAACTGATCGCGCACGGCAAGAGCACCGAAGAGATCCGCGCCTTCATTGGCGCCGATGCGCTGATCTACCAGGACGTGGCGGCGATGAAGCGCGTGGTCGGGGCGCTGAACCCGAAACTCGCCGGCTTCGAGGCCAGCTGCTTCGATGGCGAATACATCACCGGCGACATCAGCGCCGACGACTTCGCGGCGCTGCGCGCGCAGCGCCAGCTGGGTTTCGACGAAGATGCCGACGGCCCGCGCTCGCGCCTGGCGCTGCAAAGCGAGGACCCGCCTTGAGCGCCGGCCACGACGAAGCCGCGCGCATCGCGCGGGCCGAGCTACCGGCCGGCCTGCGGCCCGAGACGCTGGCGGTGCGCACCGCGCTGGCGCCCAGCCAGCATGGCGAGAACTCCGAGGGCCTGTTCCTCACCAGCGCCTACGTGCAACCCGACGCGGCCACCTCGGCGCAGCGCTTTGCCGAGATGGAGGACTTCACCTACTCGCGTACCAGCAACCCCACCGTGCGCAGCTTCGAGGCGCGGCTGGCCGCGATGGAAGGCGCCGAAGCGGCGGTGGCCACTTCCACCGGCATGAGCGCGATCCTGTTGCTGATCATGGGGTTGCTGAAGAGTGGCGACCATGTGATCTGCTCGCGCTCGGTGTTCGGCTCCACGCTCAGCCTGTTCGGCAAGGAGTTCGGCAAGTTCGGCGTGGAAACGAGCTTCGTCTCGCAGACCGACCTCGCCGAATGGCGCGCCGCGCTGCGGCCCACCACCAAGCTGCTGTTCGCCGAGACGCCGACCAACCCGCTGACCGACATCTGCGACATCGCGGCGCTGGCCGACCTGGCCCACGGCGCTGGCGCGCTGCTGACGGTCGACAGCACCTATTGCTCGCCAGCGCTGCAGCGGCCGCTGACGCTGGGTGCCGACCTGGTGATGCACGCCGGCACCAAGTTCCTCGACGGGCAGGGGCGGGTGATGGCCGGCGCGCTGTGCGGCCCGCGCAGGCTGATCGTCGACGTGTTCGGCCCCGTCCTGCGCACCGCCGGGATGACGCTCTCGCCCTTCAATGCATGGGTCGTTCTCAAAGGTCTGGAGACGCTGGCGATTCGCATGAAGGCCCAGAGCGAATCGTCGCTGGCGGTGGCGCGCTGGCTCGAGCGGCAACCCGCCGTTGCGCGGGTGTACTACCCGTCGTTGGAATCACATCCACAGCATGCGCTGGCGATGCGGCAGCAGTCGGGTCAGGGCGGTGCGGTACTGTCCTTCGACCTGCGCGCCGACACGCCGGAGCAGGCGCGCGAGGCGGCCTTCCGCGTCATCGACAGCACCCGCGTGCTGAGCATCGCGACCAACCTGGGCGACACCAAAAGCATCATCACGCACCCCGCGACCACGTCGCATGGCCGCCTCACCGAGGCGCAGCGCCAGGCGGCCGGCATCGGCCAGGGGCTGGTGCGGCTGGCGGTCGGCCTGGAGCACGTGGATGACATCACCGACGACCTGCAACGCGGCCTGGAGCAACCAGCGTGACGCGGGCCGAGCGCAGGGCCGCTCCCAAGCCGGCCCGCATCCCCTTGGGCGATCGGCCGACGTACCCGACGGCCGAGGGGTCAACATGACCGTTCGTACCCGCATCGCGCCCTCGCCCACCGGCTTCCTGCACCTGGGTACGGCGCGCACGGCGCTGTATTCGTGGGCCTACGCGCGCCACTTCGGCGGCCAGTTCGTGCTGCGCATCGAGGACACCGACGTCGCACGTTCGAACCAGGAGTCGGTGCAGCAGATCCTCGATTCGATGGACTGGCTCGGCCTGGGCTACGACGAAGGCCCGGTCTATCAGATGCAGCGGCTGGACCGCTACCACGCGGTGGTCGATCAGATGCTGGCTGCCGGCACGGCCTATCGATGCTGGGCCACGCCGGACGAACTGGACGCGATGCGCGAGGCACAGCGTGCGCGCGGCGAGAAGACGCTCTACGACCGCCGCTGGCGGCCGGCCCCCGGCAAGCAACTGCCGCCCGTGCCCGAAGGCGTGTTGCCGGTGGTGCGCTTGGCCAATCCGACCGACGGCGCAGTCGTCTGGGACGACCTGGTCAAAGGCCCGATCCGCATCGCCAACGAGGAGATCGACGACCTGATCATCCTCAGGACCGACGGCGTGCCGACCTACAACTTTGCCGTTGTCGTAGACGACTGGGACATGCAGATCAGCCATGTCTTCCGCGGCGACGAGCACATCAACAACACGCCGTGGCAGATCAACATCTTCGCGGCGTTAGGCGCGCCGCTGCCCCGCTTCGGCCATTGCCCGGTGATCCTGGGCGACGACGGGCAGAAGCTGTCCAAACGCCGCGGAGCGGTCAGCGTCACGGCTTACGAAGAGGCGGGCTACCTGCCTGAGGCGATGCTGAACTACCTCGCGCGGCTGGGTTGGAGTCACGGCGACGAAGAGCTCTTCACAAGCCACCAGATGGTGCAGTGGTTCGACGGCAGCCACCTGTCGAAGAGCCCGGCGCAGTGGGACCCGGCCAAGCTGGCGTGGGTCAATGCGCAGCATCTGAAGATGGCTGACGACGACCGGTTGGCCAAGCTGGTGCTGCCGCGGCTGGTGGCGCGTGGAGCCGCCGCCGACGCGATGCCGCAACTCGGCGCCGCGTGCGCGCTGTTCAAGGACCGCGCCGGCACGCTCGTCGAGTTGACGGACTGGCTAGCGATGTTCGTGTTGCCGGTCTCACCGACCGAAGACGATCTGCGCGCACACGTCGCAGAGCCGGTCCGCCCGGCGCTGGCGTTGCTGCGCGAGCGTTTGGAGACCGTTGCCTGGGACAAAGCCTCGATCGCCGCCGCGATGAAGGACGTGCTGGCCGCCACGCAGCTGAAGTTGCCGCAATTCGCCCCGGCCCTGCGCGTGCTGGTCTGCGGCCGTGCGCAGACGCCTTCGATCGATGCCGTGCTGGCACTGTTTCCCCGGGCGACGGTACTCGCACGTTTGTGGCTGCTGTGAAAGTTCGGCTACACTGGCGGGCTCGCTTGAACAGCGCTTGAATTGCGACGCACCCGAGGCGAAATCCGAGGGGGTATAGCTCAGCTGGGAGAGCGCTTGCATGGCATGCAAGAGGTCAGCGGTTCGATCCCGCTTACCTCCACCAACCTTGACAGGTTGGGGGGTCAATAGCAGGCGCTGTTCAGGTCGATGAAGGAATTGAGTCCCCTTCGTCTAGAGGCCTAGGACACCACCCTTTCACGGTGATTACAGGGGTTCGAATCCCCTAGGGGACGCCAAGTCAGGCCACGCTTGCGCAGCGATGCGGCAGTGGCCGCTGCAGCCGGTAACGGCTGCAGTGAAGTACCGGGAGTGGTAGTTCAGTTGGTTAGAATACCGGCCTGTCACGCCGGGGGTCGCGGGTTCGAGCCCCGTCCACTCCGCCAACCATTTCAAGCCACCGCTATGCGGTGGCTTTTTTCTGTGAAGTTCCCGCGTGGCGCGGGCTGCCGGGCGGTCCGGTTGTCGCAGTGCAGCTCTCTGCCGCTCAGATTGAGTGGCGTTTGTTGGTCTTGCTCACATCAGAAAATAGTGAACCCCACTTTCGGGCGCAGCTCACTGTGGGAAGCCTGTGCGGCGAGCCGGAGGACGCCAAACAGTTGCGGAAATTGTCGTCGGGCGGTAGCGCGGCGCAGCTCCGCAATTGCGCTGATGCGATACGACCTGCCGGCTTAATCCTGGGGCGTGAGGGAGCGGATCTTGGGCACGCAGCGGCTCAATTCACGCTGCCATCGACGCTGGCGACGTAACTGCGACAGCGGTGCGGTGACGGCGTGCGTTCTGACCTGGGGAATCTCGCCTTGCGGGTCGAAGCCTGACGCCGGCGCGGCGCGGCGCGGGGTTCGCTAAGGCCGCTGAACTGAACGGCCGCGACGCAGGTCAAGACCCTCGCAGCCCTTGCTCGGTTTGCAACCGCCTGTGTGTTTTCCATTGCTGCACTGGCCCAATCGCCAGCCGCCGACATGAGCGGCGGCGAAGTGCGCAAGATCGACAAAGAAGCGGACAAGCTCACGTTCAACCACGCTGACATCAAGAACCTCGACATGCCGGGCATGACGATGGTCTTTGTCGTCAAGGACAAGGCCATGCTCGACAAGCTTGCGCTGGGCGACAAGATCAAGTTCAAGGCCATCAACGACGCCGGCAAATTCACGGTGACCGAGATCGCGCCTGCCAATGGGCGGTCGGCATTGACGACTCGGCCGCCTGACGAGCCGCCCGAGGCCAGCAGACATTCATTCATCGAGGAAGTTTTCATGATCACACGCATGGCGTTCATCGCCACCATCCTGCTGGCCTCGGCGGCGCCCATGGCTCGCGCAGAGCTTGTCGAGATGGTTTGGAGCCGTGGCGGCACATTCACGCAACAGAAGCAAGTTGCCGCCGGCAAGTTCGTCGAAGTCTGCGCAAAGCTGCCGGCGGGTCTGAAGGTGGAGTGGTCGTTTGAAGCCAGCGGGCCGACCGACTTCAACATCCATTACCACGTGGGCAAAGAGGTGGTGTTCCCGGCCAAGATGTCCCAGGTCGCGCGCGGACAGGGCAGTTTGCGCGTCAAGGTCGACCAGGACTACTGCTGGATGTGGAGCAACAAGACTGCTGAGCCCGTTGTCCTGAAAGCCAGCTTTCAGCGCTGATGTTTCTCTCGCGGCCAGTCTGGGCCGAGCGCGCGGCACCTCATCGGCAGGTGGCGGCCGCGCGGGCCGAAGTGACCGCCGTTGCGGCCGTGGCCACTCCGCACCGCCGGGTCCGCTGCGCCACTACTTGACCGTGAAGCGCACGGTGATGGCCTTCTTCTGTGCGGTCGTGAGCGCGGCCACCACCTTGGCGCCGGGGCCGAGCTTGACGCCCTGAGCCTCGAGCCTGCCGCCGGCCACTGCCAATGCGGCCTCCGACTTTTCGGCGCCGTTGAGGACCGTGAGCTTGCCGCTCAGGCCGGTGGGGGCCATCGGCTTGCCGTGGTCTTCGACATAGATCGCAGCGCCGGTGGGTGTGGCCACGAGTTCGAACCCGAGGTCGCTGGCCACGGCGACCACGCCGCCGTGCTTGGCTTTGGCGCCACCGTGGGCCGATGCGGTACTGAACCACAGCGCGGTCAGGCACAGCACGATCGTGGTCAACAGTTGCTTCATCATTTCTTCATCACTCCGTAGAAGGTGCGGCGCACGGGTGCAGGCAGCGCCGCCAAGCCTGATTTCAGATCAAAAGGCTTCCTGCGCCATGGTGGCCACCGGCGTCGCCGGATCCGCTGCGGTCAGACGCCGCGTGGCGCGTTCACCAAACAGCCAGTACAACACCGGCGTTAGCAAGGTATCGAGCAGGGTCGAGCTGACCAGCCCGCCGAAGATCACCACCGCCACCGGGTGCAGGATCTCCTTGCCCGGGGCGTCGGCGGCCAGCAGCAGTGGCGTCAATGCAAAAGCGGCCACCAATGCCGTCATCAGCACGGGCGTCAGCCGCTCCAGCGAACCGCGCACGATCATCGGCTGGCCGAAGCTCTCGCCCTCGAACTTGCACAGGTTGATGTAGTGGCTGATCTTCAGGATGCCGTTGCGCGTCGCAATGCCCGCCAGCGTGATGAAGCCCACCATCGACGCCACCGACAGCTGCACGCCCGCGAGCCACATCGCCGCTACCGAGCCGATCAGCGCCAGCGGGATGTTGGCCATGATGATGCCGGCCAGCACCACCGACTGGTAGCGTGAGTACAGCACCAGGAAGATCATCGCCAGCGACACCACCGACAAGCCGGCGATCAAGCGCGTGGCCTGCTCCTGGGCCTGGAACTGGCCCTCCAGGCTGATGAAGTTGCCGCTGGGCAGAGCCGTCTTGGCGATGATGGCGCGGATGTCACCAATGACGCGCCCCATGTCGCTGCCATCGGTGTTGGCATAGACGACGATGCGCCGGCGGCCGTTCTCGCGGCCGATCTGGTTCGGGCCATCGGTTTCCTCCACCGTGGCAATGCTCGAGACCGGAACGCGGCCCGCAGGCGTGTCGATCAGCATGCGCGCCAGGTCCTGCGGGCTGCGCTGCTGGTCGGGCAGGCGCAGCACCAGGTCGTAGCGGCGCGGGCCATCGACGATCTGGGCGCTATGCGCGCCATCGGTCAACGCCTGCAGCATGCGGATGGCTTCGCCCGGCGCCAGGCCCATCTGCGCTGCCTTGCGGTGGTCCAGCCGCACGGTGATCTGGGGAATCAACACCTGCTTCTCGACCGTCAGGTCTACCAGACCGGGTACGCCAGCAAGCTGCCCGCGCAACTGCTCGGCCAGGCCGCGCAGGGTGTCGGTGTCGTCGCCGAAGATTTTGATGGCGATCTGCGCGCGCACGCCCGACAGCAGGTGGTCCAGCCGGTGGCTGATGGGCTGGCCGATAGCCACCTGGGCCGGCAACGTCGACAGGCGTTCACGGATGTCGGCCATGATGGTTTCGCGCTCGCGCTCGCTGCGCTTCAAGTCGACGTCGATCTCGGCCGAGTGCACGCCCTCGGCGTGTTCGTCGAGCTCGGCACGGCCGGTGCGGCGGCCCACCTGCGTGACCTCGGGCACCTGCCGGATCAGCGTCTCGGCGACGGCGCCGACGCGGTTGGCCTCGGCCAGCGCGGTGCCGGGCTGCATCATCAGGCCCAGCACCAGCGAGCCTTCGTTGAAGGCCGGCAGGAAGGCCCGCGGAAACAAGGGCACGGTGGCCGCTGCGCCCGCCACCGCCAGCGCGGCCAACGCGATGAGCAGCTTGGCGCGGCCGAAGGACCAGCTCAACAGCTTCGTGTCCTGCCGCTTCAGCCAGGCGACCAGCGGGCTGTCGCCATGGTCCAGGCGCTTCATCGTCGGCAGCAGGTAGTAGCACATCACCGGCGTGACCGTCATCGACACCAGCATCGACGCAGCGATGGAGACGATGTAGGCGATGCCCAGCGGCGTGAACAGCCGCCCTTCGATGCCCGGCAGCGCGAACAGCGGCACGAACACCAGCACGACGATGACCGTGGCGTACACGATGCCCGAGCGCACCTCGACACTGGCGCGGCGCACGACCTCGAGCAGCGGCACCGGGTAGCCGGCCGCCTTGTTTTGTTTGAGCCGCCGCAGGATGTTCTCGACGTCCACCACGGCGTCGTCGACCAGCTCGCCGATGGCGATCGCCAGGCCACCCAGCGTCATGACGTTGATCGACTGCCCCAGCCACTGGAAGACCAGCGCCGTGACGGCCAGCGACAAGGGAATCGCCACCAGCGAGATCACCGTCGTGCGCACGGAGAGCAAGAAGGCGAACAGCACGATGGCCACCATGATGGCGCCGTCGCGCAGTGCCTCGGCGACGTTGCCGACGGATGCCTTGATGAAATCGGCCTGGCGGAACAGCACGCGCGGCGCGGCCAGGCCCGGTGGCAAACCCTGCTGCAGCTCTGACAGCGCGCTTTCGATTTGCGCCGTCAGTTTCACCGTGTCGGCATCGGGCTGCTTCTGCACGCTGAGCACCACGGCCGGCAGGCCGTTGTAGCCGGCGTCGCCGCGCTTGAGCCCTGCGGCGAAGGCGACGCTGGCCACCTGCTCCAGCAGGATCGGCCGCCCGTCTTTCCAGGCCACGGCGACGCCCGCCAGGTCTTCGACGCGCTTGCTGCGGCCCAGGTGGCGGATCAGGTATTCGCGGCTGTTCAGGTCGATGAAGCCACCGCCTGCGTTGCCGGCATAGCCCTTCAAAGCCTGCTCGACCTGGGTCAACGAGACGCCGAACTGCGCCAGCCGGGCGGTGTCGGGCGCCACGCGCAGCGTGCGTACCTCGCCGCCGATGGGGATGACCTGCGCGACGCCGGGAATCGACAGCAGCCGGGGCCGCAGCACGAAGTCGGCGTATTCGCGGGCCTGCATCGGTAGCGATGACGGACCCTCGGTCGTCGGGTACGCCGACCGGTCCCCCGAGGGGACGGCAGCCGCCTTGGGGCGGCCCGGCGCCGGCTGCGTGCCCGCTTCGACGATCGGGATGGCCACCAGCATCACCTCGCCCATGATCGACGACACCGGCCCCATTACCGGCGTGATGTCGCCTGGCATCTGCGCGCGCACCAGGGCCAGCCGCTCGGCCACCAGCTGGCGGTTGCGGTAGATGTCGGTGCCCCAGTCGAACTCGGCGTACACGATGGACAGTCCCACGCCCGAGGTCGAGCGCACGCGGGTGACGCCCGGCATGCCGTTGAGAGCGGTCTCCAGCGGGAAGGTGACGAGTTGCTCCACCTCTTCCGGTGCCATGCCGCCGGCTTCGGTGAGCACGGTGATGAGCGGCTTGTTGAGGTCAGGGAAGACGTCGACCGGCGTGCGCCAGGCCGTCATTGCGCCGTAGACCATCAGCAGCGCTGCCACCGCCAGCACGAACAGGCGGTTGTGCAGGCTGGTGCGAACGATCCAGTTGAACATGTTGTGTGCCTCTCAGTCGGCGCCGGGCCGTTCCCAAGCCGACTGAGCGCCCTCTCGGGGGGCAGCGAACGAAGTGAGCTTGGGGGTTGTCATTTGTCAGCGGATCTGCGCGATCAGCGGCGCACCTTGCACCACCACGCGGTTGTCGGCGCTCAGGCCTTGGGTCACCACCACGGTGCTGGCGTCCAGCTGCCGGAACTGCACCGGCTGAGGGACGAAGCGCTCGGCGCCCGACTTGATCCAGACGATGGGCTCGTTGGACGGGTTGCGCACCACGGCCTGGGCCGGCAACACCACGCCCTGGATGCGTTCCCGCAACTGCGCCACGACAGTGACCGGCTGGCCGATGGCCAGCGGTAACGCCGCGCCGGGCTTGACTGGCGCTACGGCAAAGGTCATGGGCAACACACCGTCGCGCAGAAGGCGCGCGGCGCCCAGCAGGCGCAGCGTGACCTCGGGCACGCCCTGCAACGAGGCGCCGGCCACGCGGGTCGCCAGCGTGGCGTCGGCGGTCGTCGCCTCAACCAGCATGCGCGCCGGGTCCACCACCTCGAACAGCACATCCCGTGGCTCGACGACCTGGCCGACGACGAGGTCGGCGCGTGATATCACGCCGCCGACCGGCGCCGTCAGGGCCTCACGGGCCACCAGGCTGGCGCCGATGCTGCGCTCGCGCTCGGCCAAGCTCTGGGCCTCGCTGCGGGCCGCGTCGATGTCCTTGCGCGGCACCGTGCCCTCCAGGCCCTGGAGGCGCTGCACGCGCTGCTCGGCCAGTTGCCGCTGCGCGCGCAACTCGGCCAGCTGGGCCTGCTGCGTGCCCACGGCGTAAGGCTCGGCGTGGTGGCGCACATAGGCCAGCACCTCACCGCACTTGACCGACTGGCCGGCAATCGGCAGGCCCTTGGGGCCGGGCTCGATCCGCCCGCCATGCGCGGCCTGCACGCGGCCGCTGGCATTCGGATCCATGATGACCCGCCCAGATAGTTCCACCGTGGCAGCGGCTTCCGACAGGGGTGCCAGCACCGTACGGATAGCCATGCGCCGCTGCGCCGTCTTGGGTACGTTGACACTGCCATCCGGCAGGCGGGCCAGACCGGAAGCGTTGACTGCCGCGCCGGGCGCGTCGAGGTGCTCGCCGTTGGGACCATGGGCGCCAGGGCCGGCGTGTGCTGGCGACAGCCAGAACAGGCTTGCGGCCAGCGTCATCGCGGCGACCACGGTCCTCGCTTCCCATTGGTGTTGAAGGTGCAGCGCCATCACACGCCTCCTCTCAATTTGCCTGCGTGGCCGCGGCGTTGACGCCACCAGGCGACGCCGCCGATCAGACCCAGGGCCAGCACACCGGCACCGATCCACGCAGCGCGTTCCAGTGTGTCGCCGTGCCCATGGCCGTCGTCACCGTGGCCGTGCCCATCGTCGTTCTTCATGCCAGCGGCGGCCGTGCCAACCGCGGCGCTGATCAGGTTGCCGTCCAGCAGGTCGCTGTCTTTGCCGGCCACGAGCGTGAAGACCAGGCCGTGCTCGCCAGGCGCGGCCAGTGCCTTGAGCATGGCCGAGTCGGTGACGACGTAGTCGCCCTGCTCGGCGCGGAACGCCGCCACCGCCTTGAGCGCGCCGCTCTCGACTTCGAGCTTGGCGCCGAGCACGGGCTCGTTGGATTCGTAGCGGTCGACGAGGATCGCCAATTCGCTGGCGCGCAGTTCGGCCACCAGCTCGAAGGCTTCCGACTGGGATTCGACACGCGGCAGGGCCGATGCAGCCCGCATCGTGGCCGGGCTGTCCAGATGCTCGCCGTTGGGGCCATGGGCGCCCGGGCCGGCCAGGGCCGGCGCAGGGGTGATCAGCGACAGCGCAATGACGGCCGCTGCCAGCAGGTGCTGCCCGGCGCGGTGGTCGCGGAATTGATTCATGGCAAGAGTCCCAGAGTTTGTTGGAGACGGGCGTGCGCAAGGCCCAGCGTGGCGGCCTGGCGGGCGACGGCGCTGTCGGCCTGAGCTGCGGCGGCGAGCGCGCGCAGCAGGTCGGGCAAGGGCGTTTCGCCGGCACGGAAGGACTTGTCGATCAGTGTGGCGCGCTCGCGCAGCAGGCGGGCGCCGGCCGTCTCGGCTTCGAGTTGCGCCTGGCCGGCGCGCTGTGCATTCCGCGCGGCGGCGATGTCGCTGTCCAGGCGCTCGCGCAGGCGCAGTTCGTGGGTTTCGGCCACGTCCAGCTCAGCGAGCGCCGCCGCTTCCAACGGCCGGTTGCGGTCGTCGGTGCCGAAGGGCAGGCGCAGCCCGATGACCAGGCTGCCCTCCGAGGCTTCGGCCCGGCCGGGAACATCCTGGCGCAAGCCCACGGTCAGTTCGGGTGCGTCGCGGCGCGATCGGCGCATCAGCTCGACGCGCTGTCGTGACAGTTCGGTGGACCGGTTGGCGAGTTGGAGTTCGGGATGTGGCGCCGCGGTGGCAGTTGAAGCTGCGGGTGCGCCATCGATGGCCGCCGCTGCTGTCAGATCGGGTGCTGCCGTCAACCCGGTGAGCAGGGTCCAGCGCGCGCGAGCAGCCTGCAGGCGCTGGCGCAGGTCGACCTGCAGCGCTGACGCCGCCAGCAGCTCTGCCTGGGCGGCCAGGGTATCAGCGCGCGCCAGGTCGCCGGCACGCACGCGGCGGTCGACATCGTCGGCGAGTTGCTTCAGCGTGTCGGCCTGGGTGTCGGCTTCGGTCGCTTCGGCTTGCAAGGCAGCGAGCTGCCACGCCGCCTCGCGCAGTTCACCGGCCAGGCGCATGCGGGCCACCTGCTCGGCGGCGAGTGCCTGCGCCGCCGCAGCTTCAGCGGCGCCCGAGCGGGCGGCCCGCTGGCCGGGCAGCCACAGGGGAACGGCCACACCGATCTCGTTCTCGCGCTTGCCAGTGTTGCCGTGCAGGCGGTCGCTGCGGTGGCTTAGCTCCAGCGACGGTGGCGCAGCCCACAAGCTGCCCGCAGCGGCGCGGTCTGCTTCGGCACGACGGCGCTGGCCAGCGCTTTCGCGTGCGGCGACCGCGCGTTGCCACGCGGCATCCAAAGCTGTACGAAGGGTGACGCTGCCGGCGGTTGGGACGGGCGTGGATGGAAGGGCGGCCCGCGGGCCATCCGGCGGTGCGGCAGGCTGGGCCGGGGCGGGCCCGCCGGCCAGGCTGCCCGCGATCACGCAGGCAGACAACCAAGGGAGAGGTTTCACGATGATCCTGACGATTCAACAGCCGGGGCCGGCTGCAAGCGCGGTCAGTTCACGCCTAGGGCGGACCAGAGCTTGCATAGGTTGCCGGGCAGCGGGAGGCCGGGCGTCCATGGGTGGACGTCCGCCGCTAGGGCGGGTCAGGAGCGGGGCTGAGGGGGCCTGAGCAGGCCGTCGAGAGTGGGGTTGGGCGCGGGTGTCGCGTGCAGGCCGCCAGGAGCGGCCGACCCCAGGGGCGGGAGGTCGTGAAATGACGGCGCTGCCATCGCCAGCGATGCGCTCGGATGGTCAGCGACCATGTGCTGAGCAGACTCCTTCGAGTCGTCCAGGTGGTAAGACCCATCCTCGTGATGGTGGTGGTCTTCGCCTTGCCAGTGCAGCGTTGCATGCTGCAAATCGGTCAGGACATTCACCGTTGAGCCGAAACGCGCCAGCGCCATCGATTGCCAGAGCATGCCAAACAGGATGACGACGAGAACGGCTGTACGACGCATTGGGGCGTGAGTTTAGCGGTCGAGGTGGCAGCGCGGCTGAGACGTTGACAGGCAACCCCTTGCGCCGAGGTCGGTCCGCAGGGTCCAGCGCCGAGGTAGGCTCGTCGAAGAGCATGGTCTTCGGGCTCATGCACAGGCTGCGGGCGATGGCCACGCGCTGCTGCGGGCCGCGAGAGAAAGACCCAGCCCGATGTGCCCGAGATTCGAGGCGCATGACGACGATGTCGATCCAACTGGGTGCGCCAGCGCACTGACGCGCCTCATCGCCGGTGAAATGCTGCACTTGGTGAATTCAGGCGCCTTGTCGGCGTAGCCAACGCAAGCGCAAACGGCCAAAGCCTGTAGCGCGAACGCTGATTGCCACCACCGAACACATCCACACAGAGGTCAACTCGCATGCGTCACTCGTCACACCCGTTCCTTGCGTTTGCGGCTGTTGCAGCGCTCGCACTGTCGCTTTCCACCACGGCCCACGCGCAGAGCCAGGCCGCTTCGGCGCCGACTCCGAAGATGCCTTCGGGCAGCGGGGCAGGAATGGGCTTGGGGATGGGCATGGGCAAAGGCAAATCCCAAGGCTCCGACCAGATGCACAAGGCCATGCTGAGCGGCATGGAAGGGATGAGGATGATGAAGCCGACGGGTGATACCGACATGGACTTCGCCATGATGATGAAGATGCACCACGAGCAGGCGCTGGACATGGCCAAGGCCGAGATCGCCTACGGCAAGTCTGCCGAACTCAAGGCCATGTCGCGCAAGATCATCACGGCGCAGCAGAAAGAGATTGCTCAGCTGGACAAGTGGATGGCGTCGAACAAGTGAAAAATCGAAGTGCCAGCCGGCACGCGTGACCGCCGCGACGCTCACACGGCTGCCGCGCACCGGCGATGCGCGTCTATCTTCACAGCCAGCCTTTCGTGAATCCGGCCCGCCGCAGCCCCGCAACGACATAGGGGCACGCCCGCATCAAGCGCCAGAGGAAATCGGAGCGGTGGTTCTCGCACATCAGCACCAACGGGCGGACGCTGATGCCGAAGTGATGGGGCGATATCCAGCCCGCGTGGCCATCGCTTTCGGGCTCGTCCGAAAAGCTCAAATTGAAGCTGCGCCTGGAGCAGTATTCGCCAGTGACTTGTGGATAGGCGTCCTGAAAACGCTGCAGTGACGGCAGCACGATCTCCGGTGCGAACGGCAGCGACGCTGCCACGGCCCAGGGTGCGACGGTTCCGTCGTCGGGGCCGTACGGGGCCCCGCGAGCCGCACAGTCGAAGAACGAGCGCTCGATGCCCTTGATGCGGCGCGTCGTCCAGCCCGGCCCATCGCTGGCGGTCAGGCCCCAGAAGTTTTCACCGTAGCCCGCAAAGTCCAGCGGGTTGCGGATGGCGCACTCGCGCTGCACGTAGGTTGCGCGGCGGCTGTTCTCGCAGTAGTCGATGCCCTTGTCGCGCGCGAAGGCATCCTGGAAGCCGCGCATTTACGGCCAGAAATGCGAATACTGGTGGATGAAAAGCGGGCCGCCGTAGAGCAACTCGTGGTCGCAGATCGTTTTCGATTCGTAGGTCGAGGTCCAGGCCATGTAGGTCTCGGCCGGCAGCGGGTGCGTCGGCGAGCCCAGCCCGAGCACGTACAGCAAGGTGGCTTCGTCGTAGCCGCTCCAGCGGTAGGGCAGGAAGCCGCCTTCGGGCGTCCACCCATGCGTCACCGTCGCAGCCCCGTTGCACGCCCATGCCCAATCGGCGCGGCAGTACAGCGCGTCGGCCAGCGTGCGCACGGCTTGCTCGTCTTGATCTTCGTGGTCGAAGTACGCAGCGCTGCGATTTGTCGGCGACGAGACCGTTTGACGGGTTGGTCTCGCGCAGGAAATATTCGAAGGAGTGACGCTGCAGGGCATTCAGGCGTGCCTCACCGAAGGTCGGCGAATGGGCATGCTGCTGCTCAAGCACGGCGTCTCAACCCGGCGGGAATCGCGGGGACGCTGTGGCAGACGCCGGGTCCACAGAACGGGCCGCCGCTTTGGCGGCCTCGAAAACATCGACCCACTGCCGATAGCGTCGGGCGATTTCGGTCACTGCAGCGTCGCGAGTGATTTTCTCGTCGCGCAGGGCGATCAGCGGCTCCCAGAAGGTCGTCCGCCCTACCGCAAAACCGATGAAGCCGGGTACGACCGCTGCGGTGGCCAGCCAGGCGCGAACGTGCTGCTCGTTCTCACCGCGCCCGAGCACGATGCAGCCGACGCTCTCGCGCCCGCAGCGCCGCGCCATCGCCACGATGCGCTCGCAGTCGCCCTGGCTGTCCAGGCCCTCGACTTTCCAGACATCGGGCTCGACCCCCGCGTCCTGCAAATCGCTGATGGCGCGCAGCATCAGTGCGGGCTTGAGCTTGCGGTCGTAGGTTCCAGCCTCCCCGCCGAGGGCTTCAAGTTGTTGCGGCGTGGCAGGTACCAGCAACTCGAACATGAATCTTGACGGGCCACCGACAAGAGCTTCGGACAATCTTCGCAGGCGCGACGCCTGGCGGCGGTTCACGGCCGCATCGCCATCGGGGTTGTAGCGCACCAGCACCTTGGAGAATGTCGGCGCGAAGGCCTCGATGTGGCGCTCGAAGTCGTCGCCGAACTCGAAGTCGAACTCGTCCTGCCCGCTCTTCTCGGTGGGCGCGCAAGTGATGATGCCGTTGCGTTTTGCATCGCGCAGGATGTCGGATCCGAAGTGCTCGTCCACTAGGACGCCAGCCTTGTGCTTGTCAACACCGTCGGCTACCGCAGCGGTTAAGCCGTCGTAGATCACCCGTTTGGCGGCGGCGACTTGCACGGTCTGCTCGGGCTTCAGTGCACCGGTCCAGCCGAACAGGCCACGCACGAACGACGCGCGGTGGTCGAAGGGCAGGATGTACAAGGGCTGGGTAGAGCCTGCGGGCATGGTCTGCGCGCCTCCTGGGAAGCTGGCCGATTGGCTGGACCGGTCAAATTACCAGCGGCTTGTCCGGCAGTTCGTTGGCGTTACGCGCTCCTGCGGGAAAGTGATCCACCAGTTGGCGCGTAACCGCCTGGATGCCGCTGACCGCGCCGGCCTCGAACCGCGCTGCCTTGAATGCCGCTTCCATGTCATGGCAGATCGACACCCAGGTGTGCGGGCCCGCTTTGGCGTGGATGCCGCGGTCAGCCACGATTTCCACCGCGCGGTCGGCCATCAGCAGATAGATCAACACACCGGTGTTGTGTTCTGTATCCCACATCCGCAGCTGCGAAAACAACGCGAGCGCGCGTTCCTTTGCCGTCTGTCCGCTGAAGAGCGGCGCGCCGTCGAGAGCGCCTTCGACGACGAAGCGAACTTCACCGGTATGGGTCGTTTCACTGGTCTTGATCGCCTGCTCGATGGCGTTCAGCGCAGCTTGCGGAAAGGCCCGGTTGACCTGGCCCTGGGTCATGGCGAGATGGCGCAGGATGCGTTTGAGGTTCATGCCTAGAACCTGCCGGAGGCGCCGCCGCCGCCAAACCCGCCGCCACCCCCGCCAAAGCCACCCCCACCGCCGCCGCCGCCACCACCGAACCCACCACCCCCGCGGTGGCCACCACCCATGCCGCCGTAGTAGCCACCCAGCATGCCGCCGTGTCGGCCCATGCCGACCCCCAACAAGGTGATGAGAAACGCGAGACCGCCGCCGATGACGGCGGCAATCACCGCACCTCCAAGCAGCCAGCCTGCGAGCGCCAGCACCCCACCGGTCGCCAACGCGCCGGGGATGCGACCGAGCACGGCACGCAGCACACCACCCACCACCAGCGCCAGCACAAACAACAGCGGCAACAGTTGCCCGATGTTCTGACTGAGTGAACCCAGACCTGATCCAACGGCTCCCGGCTTGGGTGCTGGAAGCGGCTCGCCATCGACGACGCGAATCATCTGATCGACACCGGCGCTCACACCGCCGAAGTAGTCGCCTTCCTTGAGCCGCGGCGCGATCACCTCGCTGACGATGCGCTTGGCGGTGGCGTCGTTCAATGCGCCCTCGATCCCGTAGCCGACTTCAATGCGCAGCGTCCGGTCACCCTTGGCAATCAAGAGCAAGGCGCCATCGTCCACCTTCTTGCGGCCCAGCTTCCACTGCTCGACCACGCGCAAGGCGTACTGCTCGATTTCCTCTGGCTTGGTCGTTGGAACGATCAGCACCGCGATCTGCGTGCCCTTGCGCGCCTCAAAAGCGCGCAGGGATTGCTCCAAGCCCGCCTGCTGCTCAGCCGTCAGCGTGCCGGTGAGGTCGGTCAACCGCGCTTGAAGTGGCGGCACCGGCACGAGCCCTTCGGCCGCGTGTACCGGAGCAGCGGCCGCGAAAGCCGTGATCGCCAGCAACAGCAGTACGTGCATCCACCAGGACTTGGCAGCGCCCGCGAAGCGGACAGCGTTCACTTCGGACTACCCGGATTACCCGGACTCGAGGCCTTCGCGCCCGATGGCCCGAAGCTCGCCGCCGGTGGCGCCGTTGTCTGGAAGGTTACGACTGCAAGCAGAAACTTTCGCACGGCGGGTGCAGTCATCAGGCGCCGTGGGTGGCGCCGTGGGTGGCGCCGTGGCTGGCGTACCCAGCAGCATCGGCAATCACTGCTCCAGCGGGCTCCGGGGCGTCGGCGACGCGTGACGCATTGCCGGCAACCGGTAACCCGGCTTCGGACAAGCGGCGGATGACGGCCTCGGCTGGAGGGTGCGTGTTGAAGACGACAACGGTGGAATGGCGGTGGGTCATCGATAGCGTTTGAGTCGGCGGAGTTTGGCTTGGCTGCTTCGCACGCGCGCGGTCGTCTCTTCTACCTACACAGTAGGGTTCGGTACGCGAAACGTCTGTACGCTGCCGTACGTCGGGCTGGACGACGTGGCTCGATTGAAGACTCTCGCCCGCCAGCCCAGCAGGCTGCGGGCAGTCCGAGTCGCTTTCATCCAAGGCGGACGGCGGCGCGTAACGCACCGAGTCGCGTGCGTGGCTTTGCATGATGTGCCAGCAGCCGCTGACCAGCAGCGTGACCACCACCACGATGGCCAGCTGATTCGGCCTCACATCGTCATCGGTGCGGTAGCTGTACGTCATCGCCAGTGCGCCGATCCAGGCCAGACCGAAACTCGCACCGGCAATCACGTCCGACACCCAATGCACGCCAAGGTAAAGACGCGAGAACGCGATCAGCGAGATGCACAACGCGGCCGTCGTGGCGATCACGAGTCTGACCCCAGCGCGCCGTTTGCGGCAGATCAGAAAGGCGAGAAACCCATAGGCCACGACGCTCATGGTGGCGTGACCGCTAGGGAAGGCGAAGCTCTCCACACCGTCGTAGAGCAGGCCCGGGCGCGATCGGTGAAGTGTGGCCTTCAGCAGTTTGACGAGAACCTCCGCCGTACCGACTGCCGCCAGCCAATACAGGCATGTCCGCCAGAGACGGCGCCACACGAACCACGCCAAGGATGCCAGGATGACCGGCAGCAGCACCTGGACATCGCCTAACTCCGTCGCCGCGATCATCGCGCTGTCCATCGACGGCGTTCGAAGTTGCTGCAGCACACCGTGCACGATGAGATCGACGCCGACCAGCGGGTCGCCCGTCGCCACATCCTCCAGGACCCCCAGGAACAGCCATGCACTGCCCAGGATCAGCAACGCAGCCAGCAGCGGAAAGCGAACGCCGTGGCGCCTGGCATCGACCAGTCGGGCCAAGAGCGTCTTGATCGCGGGGAACTGAAGCGGTCGCAGGACAGGCCGCCTTTTCACGCAACGAATCGACAGGTCTGCCAGGCGATCTGTTCTTCTTCTTTGGTGGCCATCACCCGCACGGATGCTTGGTGAATGCCCAGCGCCTCGAGCCCCTGGCAAATGAGCGCGCGCGCGGACGCATCGTTCTCACCGATCCCGCCCGTGAAGACCAACAGGTCCACGCCGGCGAGGACGGCCGCCATCGCGGCAATCTGTTTGCGCACTGAAGCGCAGAACATGGCGATGGCCAACCGCGCGTCATCGGCCGAAGCGAATGTCGAAGCGGCGGCTGCGTTCAGCTCACGCAAGTCGCCACTGAGGCTGGAGATGCCGAGCATTCCGGAGTGCTGGTCGATCAAGGCTTCGAGCTGCGCCGCGTCGTAACCGTGCTCGCGAACCACGTATGCCAGCACGCCGGGGTCGATGTCGCCGCAGCGTGTGCTCATGATGACGCCACCGGTCGGCGTCAGCCCCATGCTGGTGTCCATCGACGCACCGCGGGCCACCGCGGTGACGCTCGCGCCGTGGCCGAGATGGGCGATCACCATCCGGGCGGGCACATCAGCGCCCAGCTGCCGCACGATCGATTCGCCCGACAGGCCGTGGAAGCCGTAGCGCTCGATGCCCAACGCGCGCAGCTCGCGCGGGATGGGCAGCGTGCGGGCGACGGCCGGCATGCCGGCATGGAATGCGGTGTCCAGGCATGCCACGTGGGCGATCCCGGGGAATCGCGCTTGCGCCGCGCGCACCAACGCCAACGCGGGCGGCACGTGCAGCGGCGCGAACGCAGTGGCGGCCTGCAGTTGCTGCATCACCGCCTCGTCGATCAAGGTGTGCTGGCGGCACTGCGGCCCACCATGAACGATGCGGTGACCGACCGCGGCAGGCGCGGGCAGGCCCTGCGCTTCCAGCCGCTGCGCGATGCGGGCCAACGCTTCCTGCGGCTCGCCAACCGTCTGTTCCGCACCGGAGACCAGCCCGCGGCTGCCGTTTTTGCCCACCATGAAGAAGCCGAATTTGAGCGACGACGAGCCGACGTTCAACGCCAGCACGGGTCGGCCCGTGTCATCGTTCATGCCGTCCACCGCCAGTCCATCACTTCCGACAACTCCTCGCCGTGTTCGCTGATGTCGGCCTTGTGGCGCGCGATGCTCGCGTCATAACGCCGGGTGGCCTGCTCGACCCGGTGCGCCAGGCGCGGGACGCGGCGTATCGCATCGAGTGCCAATTGAAAGCGGTCGATGTTGTTCAGCACGACCATGTCGAACGCCGTGGTCAAGAGGCCGTGGCGCCCGGTGAGCAGATAGCCTTCGAGCGAGCGTCCCACAGGTGCTCGCTCAGCACCTCTATCACCCGGCCGTCGGGAGACAGATTCACGCCGACCGCGTCGATCTCGGCCAACCACGCCTTGCCGGTGATTTCCACCACCGCAACGAGACGGTTGGAGGCGGTTTCATCCGGGCCGAAGAGGCCGAAGTTGGCGCTGTCCAGGTTCCTGCGAATCACCTCGGCGTGGAAGCTGCCGAGCACGCGCGTGGACTCACCCATCGAGCTGCCAGGCGCCACCACCGGCAGCGCGAATTCGCGGAAGTCCGGCATGGCCAGCGGCGCCAGCAATGCGCTGTCGTTCGCATGCGGATTAGCGCCCACGCGCCGCGCGCCAGTCGGCGCGAGTGCCGCGAATTCCTCGCGGAAGCGGCCCTCGGTGTCGAAGAGGCCCTGCGGCGCATAGCTGCGCATCCAGTCCTCGAGTTGGCGAGTGTGTTCAGCGTTGCTGAACTTCGCGATCGGCACCTGGTGGGACCGCCACGTGCCTTCGACGGGCAAGCCATTGAGCTCCTTGTGGCCTGTCCAGCACTTTGGCGTCTGCAACACGATCATCGGCCAGCGCGGAAGGGGCGGTGCCCTGGGCGCATGCGCTGCCCGCGCTGCTTTCTGAATGGCCTGGATCTGCGCAAGGACGGCATCGAGCGTCTGCGCCAGTTGCCGGTGTACCGCCATGGGATCGTCGCCGACCACAAAGTGCGGCTCATGGCCGTAGCCGCGCAGCAAGGCCGTCAGATCCTCGCGGCCGATGCGCGCCAGCACGGTGGGGTCGGCGATCTTGAAGACGTTGAGGTGCAGGATCGGCAGCACCGCGCCATCGCGCGCCGGGTTGAGGAACTTGTTCGAGTGCCAGCTCGTCGCCAGCGCGTCGGTCTCTGCTTCACCGTCACCGACGATGCAGGCCACGATCAGGGCGGGGTTGTCGAACGCCGCGCCGTAGGCATGCGCCAGCGAGTAGCCGAGTTCGCCGCCGCCGTGGATCGAGCGCGGCGTTTCCGGTGCCACTTGGCTCGGGATGCCGCCGGGCCACGAGAACTGTCGGAACAGCTTGCGCATGCCGTCTCGGTCCCGCGTGATGCTCATTGGTATTCCTTCGTGCTGCGCACTCCCGTATTCGCCCTTGGGGCGGCCCGGCGCGCTCATGGTGATTCCTTGAAGTCGAGTGTTGCGTCCACGATGCGCTGCCCCTCTGCGAGCAGGCGACGCAGGTGCGCGTCGTCGCGGAAGCTCTCCGCGTAGATCTTGTAGATGTCTTCGGTGCCCGAGGGCCGCGCGGCGAACCAGCCGCTTTTCGCGCTGACCTTGATGCCGCCGATCAGCGCGCCGTTGGCAGGCGCCTTGTCGATCACGCTGGTGATGGACTCGCCTGCCAGCTCGGTCGTCGTGATCTGCGCCGGCGTCAGCTTCGCGAGGACTTGCTTCTGCGCCTGGGTTGCTGGTGCATCGATGCGATCTGCGAAGAACTCGCCGAACTCGGTGCACAGCTCACGGTACAAGACACCGGGGTCGCGCCCGGTGCAGGCGGTGATTTCGGCTGACAGCAGCGCCGCCGCGATGCCGTCCTTGTCCGTGGTCCACACGTGACCGTCGCGGCGCAGGAAGGACGCACCTGCGCTTTCTTCACCGCCGAAGCCCAGGCGGCCCTCGAATAGGCCCGCTGCGAACCACTTGAAGCCGACCGGTGCTTCGAACAAGCTGCGGCCGAGGCGGGCAGCCACCCGATCGATCATCGCGCTGCTGACCACCGTCTTGCCAACCGCCGCCGTCGCCCCCCACAGCGGCCGGTGCTGGAACAGATAGTCGATGGCGACGCTGAGGTAGTGGTTCGGCGCCAGCAGGCCGGCGCTGCGCGTGACGATGCCGTGGCGGTCGTGATCGGTATCGCAGGCGAAGGCGATGTCGTAGCGGTCTTTCAACGCGACCAGCCGTTGCATCGCGTAGCGCGACGACGGGTCCATCCGGATCTTGCCATCCCAGTCTGCGGTCATGAATGCAAACTGCGGATCGACTTCTGTGTTGGCGACTGTCAGATCGAGGCGATAGCGCTCGGCAATCCGCGCCCAGTAATGCACGCCAGCACCGCCCAGCGGGTCCACCGCCAGGTGCAGGCCGGCGCTGCGGATCGCCCCGAAGTCGATCACGCTGCCGAGGTCGGCGACGTACGCGCCCAGGTAGTCGTGTTCATGCGTCGTGGCGGCCGTTCTGGCCTGGGCCAGCGCCATGCGCTTGACGCCCTTGAGGCCGCCTTCGAGCAAGGCATTCGCGCGCTGCTGCACCCAGCCGGTGATGTCGGCATCGGCCGGGCCCCCATGAGGCGGGTTGTATTTGAAGCCGCCGCTGTCGGGCGGGTTGTGCGACGGCGTGATCACGATGCCGTCGGCGAGGCCGCTGGTTCGGCCACCGTTGTGGGCCAGGATCGCATGCGAGATCGCCGGCGTGGGCGTGAACTCGCCGCCACCCGCGATCAGGGTCTCCACGCCGTTGGCGGCCAGCACTTGCAGCGCGTTCTCGAACGCCAGTTGCGACAGGGCGTGCGTGTCCACACCGATGAACAGCGGGCCATCGATGCCCTGGCTCTTGCGGTGCTCGCACAGGGCCTGGGTGATCGCCAGCACATGCCAGGCGTTGAAGCTGCCGTCGAACGAGGTGCCCCGGTGGCCCGAGGTGCCGAACGCCACGCGCTGGGCCGGCACGGTGGGGTCGGGCTGCAGCTCGGTGTACGCGGCCAGCAGGCTTTGTATGTCGACGAGCTTCTCGGCCGGCAGCGGCTTGCCGGCGAGGGGGCTGATGAGCTGGCTCATGTCCGTTGGGTCATCAGGGAGCGGGCTCACGCGCACCCGACTTCTCGGCGATGCGCTGCAACAGCTGCTGCCACGACTTGACGAAAGACTGGGCCCCGTCCTGCTGGAGCTTTGCGGCCAGTGCCTCGATATCCACGCCCGCACGGCTGATCTGCGAGAGCACTGCTTCGGCATCGCCGCCATCGGCTGCCATCACGCCTTGCAGCTGGCCGTGGTCGGCGAACGCATGCAAGGTCTTCTCGGGAATCGTGTCGATGGTGTCGGGCGCGGCCAGCGCACTCACGTACAGCGTGTCGGGTGCCGAAGGATCCTTGGTGCCGGTGCTGGCCCACAGCAAGCGCTGTGGCTTAGCCCCGGCGGCGGCCAGTATTTGCCAGCGGGTCGAGGCCAGCAGTTCGCGGTAGGCGCGGTAGGTTTGCCGGGCCACTGCGATGCCCAGCTTGTGCCGCAATTCAGCAGGCAGCAGCGGATTTCCAGCCACGTCCCAGCGGCTGATGAACAGCGAGGCCACTGAAGCCACGCGCAGATCGAGCCCCGCCGCAAGGCGCCGTTCGATGCCACGCAGATAGGCCTCGGCAGCGGCCTGGTAATGGGCGCACGAAAACAGCAGCGTGACATTGATGGGGATGCCGAGAAAGATCGCCTGCTCGATGGCTGCCACGCCATGCGGCGTGCCGGGAATCTTCACGAACAGGTTGGCGCAGCGGGCCTGTGCGTGGATGGCGCGGGCGGCTGCAATGGAGCCTGCGGTGTCGGCGGCCAGCAGCGGCGAGATTTCCATCGAGACCCAGCCGTCCACCTGATCGGTGGCGTCGAATACCGGCTTGAACAGGTCGGCCGCCCGGCGCAGGTCTTCCAGCGCCAGTTCGGCGAACAGCGCTTCACCGGCAAGGCCGGACCGCGCCTTGGCGTGGATGGCCGCGTCATAGGCGTTGCCGCCACCGATGGCGGCATCGAAGATGCTGGGATTCGAGGTCAGGCCGGTGATCGAAAGCTCGGCGATGTAGCGCGCCAACGTGCCGTCGTCGAGCAGGGTGTGGGTGATGTTGTCCAGCCAAAGTCTCTGGCCGAGTTCGTGCAATTGCCGGGTCGTTTTCATGTGGGCGATCCCTGTATGCGTTGTTGGTCGTATCGCGTGCGTCAATACAGAATGCGACAGCGGATCGTTTCTGGCACCGTGCACAACTCGGCCAGTGCGGGCTGCTTCGCGGCGTGGTCGACATCGATCACCACATAGCCGACATCCTCGTTGGTGCTCAGGTATTGCGCGGCGATGTTGATACCTGCTGCCGACAGCTTCTCGTTGACGTGCGCCAGCACGCCAGGCACGTTCTTGTGGATGTGCAGCACCCGGCTGCGTCCGGCACGCTCGGGCAGCGCGACTTCGGGGAAGTTCACCGCCGATGTGGTCGAGCCGTTGTTGTCATAGCGGATTAGCTTGGATGCGACTTCCTTGCCGATGTTCACCTGCGCCTCCGAGGTCGAGCCACCGATGTGTGGCGTCAGGATGACGTTGTCGAAACGCGTCAGTGGCGAGACGAAGGTCGAATCGTTGCCTTGCGGTTCGAGCGGGAAGACATCGATCGCAGCGCCGTGCAGGTGGTGGCTCTGCAGCGCGTCAGCGAGTGCATCGATATCGACCACGCTGCCGCGCGACGCATTGATCAGGTGACTTCCCGGCTTCATGGCCGCCAGTTGCGCTGGTCCGATCATGTCGGCTGTTTCCGCGGTTTCCGGCACATGCAGGCTGACCACGTCGGAGGCTTTCAGAAGCTCGTCGAGGCTGGCCATCTCGCGCGCATTGCCGAGCGGCAGCTTGGCCTCGACGTCACGGAACACCACGCGCATGCCGAGCTGTTCCGCGAGCACGCCGATCTGCGTGCCGATGTGGCCATAGCCCACGATGCCCAGCGTCTTGCCGCGCACTTCGTATGAATGCGCGGCGCTCTTGACCCAGCCGCCCCGGTGCAGCACCGCGTTCTTCTCCGGAATGCCGCGCATCAACATGATGATCTGCGCCAGCACCAGCTCGGCCACGCTGCGCGTGTTGGAGAACGGTGCGTTGAACACCGGAATACCCAAGCGCATGGCGGCGCCCAGATCGACCTGGTTGGTGCCGATGCAGAAGCAGCCGATGGCGGCCAACTGGTCCGCGTGCTGCAGAACTTCTGCGGTCAGTTGCGTGCGTGAGCGTATGCCCAGAAAACTCGCCTCGGCAATCGCCGCGTGCAACTCAGAGTCGGCCAGCGACTTGGCATGGGTGACGATGCGCGTGTAGCCGCCGTGGCGCATCGCCTCGACGGCCGAGTGGTGAATGCCTTCCAGCAGCACCACCAGCTGGTCGCTCCTGGCGGCGGTGGGATCGATCGACTTGGAATTCTGCGCCTGGCTCATGGTGTGATCTCTGTGTCGGTGGTTGCGCGAACGTTGCCGAACACCACGGCGCGCACCTGCGCCCACTGGCCTTTCGTCGGTGCCGCTTCAGCGTCGATCGCATGGGCGGCATGCAGGTCCAGCAAGCCCTGATCGTTGAAGACCAGCCAGCTGCAGGTTTCGCTGACGACGGCCTCGGGTTGGCCGCAGGCCAGGCGCAGGTACCAGTCAACCAGGATGAAGCGGCGGCCGGCGAACTCGGCCGCAGCCGCCTCGCCGCGGGCGAGCGCGACGTAGCGGTGGTGGGCCAGCGGCCGCACTTCGTCGCCGTCGAGCAGGAACAAGCGGCTTTCATGCGGCGCCGGCACACAGATCGTGGACAGCCAACCGGCAGGCCCCTCAACCGGCCCTTCGTACACCGGCGCAAAGCCGCCGCCAGGGGTGCGAAAGTTGGTGGTCTGGCCCTGGTACAGACGCGCCGCCACCCATTGCACCTGGCCGTCATAGGCGTAGTCGCGCAGATCGAACTTGAGCACCTGCACCGGCTCTCGGTTGGAGATCACCCGTCCGCCGGGTGCCACCAGCGCCTGCGCGACATAGCCGCCGGCGAGGATCTCCTGCCAGACACGCTGCGTCAGCTTGTCGCCCCGGTAGGCGGCCCGGCCACCGAAGCCGGCGAAGGGTTTGAAGAACAGGCGCCGCCGCTCACGCCACAGGCGCTCGGCGTGCTGAGCCTCGACCACTTCGGTGTGCGGAATGCCGGCCAGCAGAATGTCTTGTGTGGCCTGTGGCACGCCCAAGGCCTGGAGCCTCGTCGCACTGCTGAGCAAGGCCAGGTTGCGCTTGTCGGCGTACAGCGCGTGCGCCTGCGGATGCGGCGTGAGCACCACGGCGTTGGCCAGATAAGCCTCGCGCAGCGTCGCGCTGGCGGGCTCGGCCAGCGAGAAGTCGGTGAGGCGGTTGTAGACCAGGTCGATGGCCACATCACCATGCCAGAGCGCACCGTCACGCCAACTGAACCCGGCAGGGCCGGCAATCACTGCCTGCAACCCGTGGCGCTGGAACAAGCGCTGGAACAGCAGGAACTCGGGGTACAGATACTGTTGTTCGGGGTTCTCGTCGACGATGGCGATGCTGCGCAGCGGTCGGTCGTGGCCAGAGAGCGACCACTCGTTGCGAAACATGGCCACGATCTTGTCTTCGAATTCACCGGCTGTGGCCGATGGCGGCAAGAGCCCTTCGACGGCCGCACAACATGCGCGCTGTGCCCGTGCCAGCACAACGTTGAGCATGGCTCCGCCCGCATTGGTGTTGATCTCGATGAGTCCGAAGCTGTTCCGGGCGACATGAAAGTCGTAGCCGAAGAACACGCCCTTGGCGCCGCCGGGATCGTGGCGCGCGATGGCGGGTGCCGTGGCTAGAACCTCGTCACGGTAGGCCGGCAGCGCCACCACGGACTCAATGGCCTGCACCAGTTGGGCCATGCGGAGCGCGTGTTCGTGCGACAGAAAAACGGGACGCGTTGCGAACAGGTAGGGGCAGCGCTGCTGGATCAGGTCGAACAGACTCGGCTCGCTGATCTCAGACTCCAATGCCTGGCGCAGCGCCGCGGTATCGAGGCTGATGCAGAAGCATTCGCTGTTCAGCACCTCCATTGCGGTTGACACTGGCAATCTGGCGGTACATGGCGCCGTCATTGGAGGCCGCGGCGTATTCATGAGAGGGTGTCGCCTTTGGCCCAGCCCCGAAAGTGTTGGGCTCGAAGCAGAAGATGGATCATTTGTGCTGCGGCGCCAACCGTTCTGGGATGCTGGGTGAAACCGGGTCTCGGAGAAATGAAGGCGGCCATCTCGGAACTCAGTTCGAGCTGCCGATCAGGCGCCTGCGCAAGCATCGCGAGCATCAGGTTCTCCATGGCGATCAGGCGCATGCGCAAATGCTCGAGTTCCGTATTGATCGATTGAGGCACCTGCGCCT